>Ga0209064_1000917_pt1 | contig 57109 bp, 56 predicted proteins | sample Inofromicrocosms_FD_187498 | JGI IMG/M metagenome (GOLD analysis project Ga0209064, IMG submission 187498) | Mouse cecum microbial communities from Vienna, Austria - Inoculum for glucosamine and mucus D2O microcosms (SPAdes) (version 2) | ecosystem: Host-associated > Mammals > Digestive system >...
TGTTTTTAACGAAGCAAACTATAGTTGTTTAAACCTCGGCAAAAGTTGATTTAACCCAATCAAAATTTGTCCGTTGAAAACAATCCACTGGATTGTTTTCAAGATTTATTCAACTGCGTGACGAGGGGGACGCTCTCTATCGCAGAGCGTCCCCTTCTTGCGGCGTTGCCGCAATTCACCCCCTTGCAGAGCTCTTGAACTATAAGGAGTTTCGCCGTCTGCGGACGGCGACAATGGGGCTCTGCCCCCTTGACCCCCGCAAGCTGTGCTCAGCTTGACCAGCCAAAGTCCTGACGGAACGACATCATTAGTGCGCTAAACTTAAATTTAACTGTCAGCTTTTTTCTCAAACCTCTTGACTTTAACACCGTGTCATACTGTATAATAATTCTGAAAGGAGAGTACGCTATGGAAAATCTTACTATGACGATAACGCAGGTATCAAAAACCTTTGGCGTAACGCCGAGAATGTTAAGACATTACGAAAAAATGGGACTGATCACCCCGACCTATAAGGAGGACTACGCCTACCGCACCTATGACGAGAACGCTGTAAGACGTCTGCAGCAGATAGTCATACTGCGCAAGCTCCGTCTTTCTCTAAAGGATATTTCGGTAATACTTAACGACACGGAGTACACCGCCTCTCTTGAAATACTGCGGAAAAGCATTGCCGAGCTGGACGGCGAGATATCCGCTCTGGACGTGATACGGAACATTATCCGCTGTCTTGCGGACAAGCTTGAAAAGACTCCCGAACGCTTTGATATGCTTGAGGACAAGGAGATAGTGGAGCTTTCCGGAACGCTCTCCCTTTCAAAGAATACTTTAAAGGAGGAACGTTCTGTGAGTACCGAAAACACAGTGAACGACCTGAATGAAGCAAACGAGATGCTGATAGAGCAGCTTCCCGTCCGTATCATAATGCTGCCGCCATTTACCGTAGCTTCAAACCACGTTATCGGCAAAGACCCCGAGGAGACCGTGGAGTACGAGCTGACCAAATTTATCCGCGAGAAAAAGCTTTACGAAATAAAACCCGATTCAAGGCATTTCGGCTTTAACCACCCCAACCCCGGCATACTCCCGAACGACGAACACGGCTATGAGATGTGGGTAACTATTCCGGAGGATATGGAAGTCCCCGCTCCCCTTACAAAAAAGCATTTCGACGGAGGACTTTTCGCCGCGCTTAACATTCATTTTCCCGAATTTCACCGCTGGAACGATTTGTGGAAATGGGTTCAGGACAGCGACAAGTACGATTTCGACTGGCGGGGTACAGAGGAAATAATGGGCGGCGCTCTTGAAGAACACATTAACTGGATATACAACTCCCATAACGGCTGGGACCCCGAAACCGAGCTTGAAGTAACGCTTGATCTGATGATGCCCGTAAAAAAGCGGGGTGACTAAATGACCGAAAGCGAACTCTACAGACAGCAGCTTTCCGAGCTGGGACTTTGCGGCGGGGACGTGGTTATGGTGCATTCCTCAATGAAAGCTATGGGGACAAAGCGTACCCCCGAGGAAATTATCGGGGATATCGAAGCCGTTATCGGAGAAGAGGGTACTTTGCTCATGCCCGCCCTGACCTATGAAAACGGTACCGTTTTCGACAGCGAGAAATCCGATCCCTGCGTTGGCTTAATGGCTAAAACCTTTTGGCGTATGCCTAACGTCCTCCGCAGTATCAACCCTACCCATTCCGTCTGTGCGCGGGGCAGGCTTGCGCATACTCTTACAGCGGGGCACGTTATGGACGACACTGCCGTGGGCGTGCATTCGCCGTTTATGCTTCTGCCCTGTTATAAGGGAAAGATACTTTTTATCGGGGAAGTCCTTAACGCGTGTACCTTTATGCACGGCGTTGAGGAGATTGTGAAGCCGCCCTATATCCGTCCGACGGAGAAATACTACACCGTCAACGGCGAAAAACGCGCCTTTAGGGGCGGGGACGATTTCGGCTGGGGTTCGGAGTTTCAGCGCATAGAGTGGATACTGGAAGAGCCCGACATACGCAGGGGACAGGTCGGCGGGGCGAAAGCCTATCTTATAGACAGCCTCGCCCTGCTTGCGGCGGCGCTGTTTAAAATGCGGGCTGACCCGTACTGCTTTGTAACGGATATTTCTCCGTGGATATGACCGCCAAATAAAAACGAGTGTTCATAAAAAGTTTTCGCCATAGCACTTATGATTTTAAGTCAAAAGTGATATGGCGTTTCTATTGACAATGTAACTGCTTTGATGTGTAATTGTTACTAAGATAAATCGGAACTTAACGGTATAAATATTCCACGATGAGGAAAAACATAATGATGTACAAATTCAACGAAAAAGTGTCTGTAAAAGCATTGGCGGATTTGCGTGAATCTGTGGGCTGGAACAGGATGGAAAGAGAGTATAAAAACCCTTTGATGACATCGTATTACCATATTGCAGTTTATGAAGATGATAAACTGATCGGGTATATTGATAATGTATCAAATGGGGTAACAGATGCGTATATTCAGGATTTAATGATTTGTCCGGATTACCAAGGCAAAGGGATTGGCACAGACCTGATGGATAAAATGATTGAATATCTGAAGGAAAAGCGTATCTACATGATTTCAGTGGTTTATGAAGAATGCCTGAAGCCGTTTTATGAGCGATTCGGGTTTTATAATATGCTGTGTGGGCAAATGGAAACATATTAGGAACCGTACATAATACAGTCTCTCGCGCAAATTCTGATTTATACGAGTAATCGAATATTTACAACAATCCCCGAAGCAGCTATCAATAGTTGCTTCGGGGATTAAACTTTTTTATAAGTATCGTCCTGATCTTCACCCGTTTGATGTTTATAGCATACCGCTTTGCCGAACAAAGAGATATACTGAACGCGCCGGAGAATTTACTGTTACGGTTACGATGCGCACTGAGCGTCGAGCCATGCGGCGTATTCCGTTTCGGGTATTTTCTTTGTCATTACCGCAAACTGGAAATCGTGAGCGTCCGAAATAAATTTGTTGAACGCCTGAAGGTCTCCGTCAAGCTTGTACTGCTCCTGCTTCTGTCTGTAAATTTTCTCGTAAAGTAAAATCATAACAGCTTCTCCTTTTTGTTCTGAGATACGGCCGGCAGCCTAAAACCACGCTATACCATATATAGACAGACTTTTGCTTACGGCTGTTCCCGAGCGTTTTTAGTTTTAAACAACTGTTTGTAATTATAACATAAAAAGGGACAGGTTTCTATAGCAATACTACACAAAAAAAACGTTCATAATTTGTTCTGTAAAGGCTTAATTCTTGCCCAAGGGGAAAACCTTGTCACCTGCGGCGCTTTCTATATTTTGTGTTGCAGCCGCAATGTCGTCCCAGTTGTCGGCGTGTTCCGCTCCGTTGTTGGACATCCACATCATAACGCCGTTCCAGCCGAGATCGTAACACTTTTGGTAAACGTCCTTGAGGGGCGTGGATGTGCCTATCTCGCCGAGAAAAGCGGGTTTTGTACCGTCCAGACCGTAGTCCGCGGGAGAGGACTCAAAGGCGCAGCCCAGACCGCTGCTGTTCATCCAGTCGTAGTAGTGGGGCGAGTAGAAGTCCAGGCAAGCCTTTTCTCCCGCGTAGCCCGTCATTATCTCGTCGGAAACAATGTTTTGAATGCGGCTTCCGCCCGCGTCTGAGTTATACTTTATCATTCCCATGCCCACGGTAACAAGGGTATCTGGGTTTACCTCGTGGATTCCTGCGGTGCAGTTGGCGAAGAATTTTGACAAGTCCTCCAGAGGCAAACGGCCGCACTCTTCGTTTTCGTGTACCCAGTCAGGCTCGTTCATAAGGTCTATGCCCAGCAGCCGTTCGTTTGCGCCGTAACGCTCCGCAAAGGGCTTGACATAATTATCGACATAGCTTTTCATAGCCGCTTCATCTGTAATGACAGCGCGCCATCTGTCCTTGTACTGTCCGCTCTTGCAGTGGTCGAAGGAAAGAAGCGTGGGCATAAGGTATATTTGGTGCTTTTCGGCGATCTCGAAAAGCTTGTCTATGTCCGACCAGTGCTGTTCCGTGACTTCGCGGACTTCGCCGGAGGGCTTGAGCTTTATGCTTACCATGGAGTCGCAGTTAACCCACACTCTGACGGCGTTTACTCCTATTTCGTGGAGGTCGGCGAAGTGGCTGTCCCAAAAGGCTGGGTCGAAGCTGCCGCCGAAGTCGTTCCAGTTCTGCCAGGGCGTGTTTACTCCGTTTATCCACAGCTCCTTGCCGTTCACCATGAATTTTGTACCTTCAGCCGTTACCTTTGCGCTGATCGTTTCCTCTTCCTCGGTTTGTATCTCCGGCTGAGTGTTATCGGGAGCAGAGTACTCGGAGTCCTGTTTGGCGCAGGAGGTGAAAAGTCCCGCCGCTATTGCTGCGGAAAGAACGATTCCGCAGAGCTTGTGTTTTTTAGATTTTGAGGATTTGTACATAAAGTTTTCTCCTTTTCGGTATTTATTTTACGGATCTCATTTCCGCAATGGCTTTGTTAATGTCTATATCGATTACCGCGCTGCTGTTGCCGTAATGGCTTTCGCGCACATACTCGCATTCATCGGTTTGGATAAAGCTTCCGTTTTCATAGAGATATGCTGTTCCTGTGTCCATAGCCCCGCAGGAGACCACATAATATCTTCCGCCCACGAGCTGAACCGACAGATAGCCGTATTTCTCCAGATGTTCGTAAAATTCCGACAGTTCGTTCGTGCTGTCCATTTCCTTTATTTTTTCTATGGGAACGTCAATACCCGTAATGGCGCGGTACTCGCCGGCGGCGGTATCGTAGTACATAAAGTCTCCCGTGCCCTGTGCGCCGAACGAGCTGAGAAAACAGTTGCTTTTGTGAAACACGCCGCGCATACTGTAAAGCAATTTTGCCCCGCTGTCAGCAACGCCGTAAAGTTCTGTACGGTCATCCGCGCCGCAGGTGCCGGATCCTCCGAAAGTTATCTGCTTAAAATCTCCGTAGTTCAGAAGCTGTGTGCCGTAAAGGTTTGAAGCGTTGCAGAGCAGGGTCATATCATCCGTGTTGTTCGCATAGATGAGGAAGCTCCGCTCTGTGGGAATATCAATCATATATGGCATATCTACAATAATAAATGTCTCGGCCGTTCCGTTCCCGTCGTAATCGTTTGGGTAGGCAGTATTGAATTTGGGGACTATTTTTCCGCCATTAATATAGTCAGAAAATTCTTTATCCGTAAATTCGTCAATATGCTCCATGCTTTCGGCGTACTCATCAGTAGTCATAAGAAACTCAACAGCCTTGTGTGCAAGGCCGCCTATGTCGCCGGTACCCTGATAATCCTCAATGAAGTCAAAATCTATGAACTCGTTATTGGGGGATACTTCAACATATTCCTGTTCGTTATTCTCCGAGACTTCCGTTTCGGCCTCTTCTCTTTCGGTAATGCTCGCTGTAATTGTAACAGCCGCCGTTACCGCTTCGGAGGTCTGCTCCGCCGTATCCGGAGAGGTACTCTTCGCGCTGCTGCTGTCGGTACACCCCGATAAAATAACTGCGGCAATTATACCCGTAAATGCAAAAAAATTTAAAGCTCTGATCTTCATTGATAATTCCTCCGTTTTAAAACATACATAAATTATATCAAAACTGCACAAAAATGTCAACGCTAAAGAATGCCTGTTGTGCTAAATGCATATAACATTAATGCATATTTTGTTAAATCGCTGTATTTACTTGTAGACAAATTTAGTGTATAATTATTATGAGTCTGACATAAAGAGGACATATCTTTTGCTTTCTGCCTCTTAACTTCTAATTTTCTAAAAGGGGTTGTCTTATTTGTTTAAGCATATTGATGAAAAATACGCCTATGACGGAGAATTAGGGGCGTTATATACCGAGGAACAAACCGAATTCAAGGTGTGGGCTCCCGAAGCGGACAACGCGCGAGTACATCTTTACAAAAGCTGCCGGGATGAAAAGCCGTACCGCAGACTGCCAATGACAAAGGGCAGGGACGGCGTATGGACGAAAACCGCTTTCGGCGATCTGGACGGTGTTTACTACACCTACGTCATGACCTACGACGGTATCGAACAGGAGACCGTTGACATCTACGCCCGTTCTGTTGGAGTGAACGGCGCAATGGGAATGATACTCGACACGGCGGCGTGCAGTCCCGCCGGCTGGAACAAGCAGGATTACGTTCCTCTTGAACGCTATACCGACGCATGCGTTTACGAGCTTCACGTCCGCGACTTCTCCGTCGACAAGAGCGGAAACTTCTGCTATAAGGGACGTTTTCTTGCATTTATAGAAAACGGTCTTGTAAACGCGGCGGGAGACTCTATAGGCATAGACCACATAAAAGAGCTTGGGGTCACCCATGTTCAGCTTATGCCCATATTCGATTACGAGCGTATTGACGAGACAGATCTTCTCAAGCCGCAGTTCAACTGGGGCTACGACCCGCGGAACTTTAACGCTCCCGAGGGTTCCTATTCCACCAATCCGTATGACGGACGCGCCCGCGTTTCCGAGCTGAAAAGGCTGGTCTACGCTCTCCACAAGTCGGGTATCGGCGTTATTATGGACGTGGTCTATAACCACACCTTTGCTACGGCGGATTCCTGTTTCAATAAAACGTACCCTAAATATTACTACCGTCTGTGGGGGGAGAACGGCGAGTTCTTCAGCAACGGCAGCGGCTGCGGAAACGAATTTGCCACCGAACGGAAAATGGCGAGAAAATTCATCGTCGACAGCCTTTGCTACTGGGCTTCCGAATATAAGATAGACGGTTTCAGGTTCGATCTTATGGGACTTTATGACATTGAAACACTTAACGAGATACACAAAAAACTCAGAGAAATAAACCCGAACGTTATCCTGTACGGCGAGGGCTGGACGGGCGGGGACTCACCTCTCGGCTGGGGAAGCAGGGCAATGAAGCTCAACGCAAGAAATACTCCCGGCTACGGGTTCTTCAGCGACGATTTCCGCGACACCGTAAAGGGAAACAACTTTGAGAACAAGGACAGGGGGTATGTAAACGGCGCAAGCGGAAACGAGGACTACGTCCGCGAGGTGATCTGCGGAAGAGTTCCCCACCCCCAGATACCCAATCTGGAAAAGTTTGCATGGACTGACAATCCGCGCCAGAGCGTAAACTATGTGGAGGCTCACGATAATCTCACACTCTGGGATAAGCTTTACTACACCAACAGCACCGACAGTTTTGAAAAGCGTATCAAAATGGATAAGCTTGCGGCGGCTATGGTTTTTCTCGCGCAGGGCATACCCTTTATACAGGCGGGACAGGAATTTCTGCGGTCGAAGCCTTTCCCCGGCGGAACCGCGTTCGACCATAACAGCTACCGTTCCCCCGACGCGATAAACAGTCTCAAATGGGACAGAAAATCGGAATTTAAGGACGTTGTTGACTACTATAGGGGGCTTATCGCTTTCAGAAAGGCTCACAGCGCGTTCAGAATGGATAAGGGTACCGATGTGCGGGAGCATATGTACTTTATAGATAAGCTTCCGCAGCACGTTGTGGGATTTGTATTGTCCGGAGACAATGAGTTTGAGGAGATAGTGGTTTTCTTCAATCCCAACGATTACCCGGTTACGCTTCACGCTTTCGGCAAGTACGAGGTATATATTGAGGACGGCAAGGCGGGCACCGAAGTTCTCAGAACGGTGGAGGACGACTACACCGTCAAGGCAATAAGCGCTATCGTTCTTGCACGTAAAAGACAGGAGCCGGAGGAAGAGTCCTACGATTCCTTTGGTACGGACTGATCTTACCGACCTATTTTGAAAGGAGTACCGTATATGAGCAAAATTTATGAACGTCTTGAAAAATGCTATGAATGCTTTAAGTCCAAAATTGATTTTGAACCCGATGTTGCGTTAGTCCTCGGTTCGGGGCTGGGAGATTTTGCGGACGGCATAAAAATCGAGGCTGCGCTTGATTACCGCGATATAGAGGGCTTTCCCGTGTCTACCGTTCAGGGACACAAGGGACGGTTCGTTTTCGGCTATGTTGGGGAGGTTAAAGTCGTCATCATGCAGGGCCGCGTTCACTACTACGAGGGCTACAAAATGGAGGACGTTGTGCTGCCCGTTCGTCTTATGAAGATGATGGGCGCAAAGGTACTGCTGCTGACAAACGCGGCCGGAGGCGTTAACAGAGACTTTCACGCGGGCGACTTCATGCTGATATCCGATCACATCAATATGGCTCCCTCGCCTCTTATCGGAGAGAACGCCGACGAACTTGGCGTGAGATTCCCCGATATGAGCAACATCTATGACAGGGACCTGCGGGATATTGTCCGCAATACTGCAAAAGATTTGGAAATAGCTTTACAGGAGGGCGTCTATATTCAGCTTACGGGACCCAACTACGAGTCACCTGCGGAAATAAGAATGGTGCGCACACTCGGCGCGGACGCGGTGGGAATGTCCACAGCCTGCGAAGCGGTGGCGGCTAATCATGCGGGACTTAAAACTGTGGGAATTTCCTGCATATCCAACATGGCGTGCGGTATTACCGACAAGCCTCTTACCCACGCGGAGGTTCAGGAAACAGCCGATAAAGCCGCTCCGCTTTTCAAAAAGCTTATTACCGAATCGGTAATACGTTTGGGAAAGGCATTGTAAGATGCCTAAGAGGCTTGCGGAAAAAGAACAGACGGTCGCTGCGAAATGGCGGAGAGGTCTTTCTCCAATTGGAAAAAGAAAGCCTGTATCTGCGCGGGGTGGCTTCTGACAGCCGCCGTTATCGCGCCGGATACAGGCATTACCGTTCCTGTGTTCCTGTGTACAGGATATAGTCACTCCCGCAGCGGACAGGTGAGGATACCGGGACTGCTGAAAGGTTTGTACGTTCCCGGTCAGGGGTTGTTACCCAAATACGCCGGAGGGCACTATAGACTTGCGGACGGAAAAACGGAAATGATAGTCAGCAGGGGATTATGTAAAAATTCACTGCCCAGAATTTTTAACCCGCCCGAGGCCGTGGTCATCGACATTCTGCCGCGGGAGTTAAATTGACGTGAAAGCGTCTGCGACAAATCTGATCGCTGTTCTTATCCCGCAGCAAAAGGCGCGGTATTCGTCCTCGGAGCCTGTTATGCCGTCTTTTTCTATGTAGTCCTCCAACAGGGCTAAATCCTCTTCGCTGAGGTTTTTCCGCAGCTCCTTGTAAAGCTTCTCTTTTTTATAGGAAGCCTTGTTCGCTTCGTCAGAGTAAACGGCAGGGGTATTCATTTCGCACAGTTCGGAATAGTAGTATTTTTTTAGCATACTGTCCATTTCTATTGCTCCTTGTTATATGATAGGGGGTGTGCTGTGATTGAATTATAGCACGCTTGTTAGCGCGTGTCAATTAATAAATAATGTCTAAATTATAAATAAACATGGAGCTGATTGTTTGGATAAAAAATATATTGAACGTCCTAAAAAATTCGATAAAAGAGAGTATGATAAAGAGTACCATAGAAATCATTATAAACAGGTCACGCTTTCTTTAACTCCAGAGTTGAAGGAACGGTTTGACCAATACTGTTCAAAGGAAAAAATATCACGGTCGGAATTTATCAAGCGTGCGCTTGATGTTTTAGAGGAAAAGTGATTTTTGATTTGGTTGTCCAAAGCGTTATTTGCTGCGCTTTGGGCTTTTCTTTTTTATTGTCTTGATTTAATGTTCTTGGGAATTATAGTTTGTGCGTAAAATCGTGGGTCAGGCTACAAAAAAGTAAAGGGCGGCTCAGCGTCCCTTAAATCTTCAAGAGCGCCTCCCATTTTCTCCGGTAGGGTTGTCCCTCGTACCTACGTGCAAATGATAATTTTTAAGAGCATTAAATCAAACATAGCAAATCAAAAAAGTCCGAAAAAAATATAAATATTACGCACAGAACTGAATATACATAAAACGCCGTATAAAATACAAAATATACATTAAATACTGCATATTGATAAATTTTTTTATAAAAATATGCAAAAATACTTGACAAAGCTTTTATATGGTGTATAATTATTCTTGTACTTTATTTATTATGTTTTTCGGAGGAATTTAATATGGCTAAAGAAATCAAAAAGGTTGTTCTCGCTTATTCGGGCGGTCTCGATACTTCTATCATCATTCCATGGTTAAAGGAAAATTACAATAACTGCGAAGTAATTGCTGTTTCCGGCGACGTGGGACAGGGCACCGAGCTTGACGGTCTGGAGGAAAAGGCGATAAAAACAGGTGCGAGCAAGCTCTATATCGAAGACCTGAACAAGGAATTTGTCGAGGATTTTGTGTTCCCGACTGTTAAGGCAGGAGCAGTTTACGAGGGCAGATATCTGCTGGGAACTTCCTTTGCAAGACCCGTTATCGCAAAGAGAATCGTTGAGATCGCAAAAAAAGAGGGCGCGGACGCTATATGCCACGGCTGTACGGGCAAGGGCAACGATCAGGTAAGATTCGAGCTGACTATCAAGGCTTTCGCTCCCGAAATGGAAATAATCGCTCCCTGGAGGATATGGAACATCAAGTCCAGAGACGAGGAGATAGACTACGCCGAAGCGCATAACATTCCTCTTAAAATAAACAGGGAAACCAACTACTCAAAGGATAAGAACCTGTGGCACCTTTCTCACGAGGGCCTCGACCTGGAAAACCCCGCCAACGAGCCTCAGTATGAGAAAGAGGGCTTCCTTGAGCTGGGCGTGTCCCCCATTCAGGCTCCCGACAAGCCTACTTATGTTACTATCCATTTTGAAAAGGGCGTGCCTACCGCTATAGACGGCACTGAAATGGGCGGTGTCGATATTGTCAAGACTCTTAACAAGCTCGGCGGAGACAACGGCATAGGTCTTGCTGATATCGTTGAGAACCGTCTTGTCGGAATGAAGTCCAGAGGCGTTTACGAGACTCCCGGCGGAACCATCCTTTATCACGCTCACGACGTGCTGGAGACCATTACTCTCGACAAGGCCACTCAGCGCATGAAGCAGAAGCTGGCAATTGATTTTGCGGACATCGTTTACAACGGTCAGTGGTACACTCCTCTCCGCGAGGCTCTGTCCGCCTTTGTGGACAAAACTCAGGAGACCGTTACAGGCGATGTTAAGCTGAAGCTCTACAAAGGAAATATCATCAATGCTGGCGTTGCTTCGCCGTACACACTGTACGATGAAGAAGTGGCTACCTTTGACGAGGATCACGTTTACGATCAGAAGGATTCCGCAGGCTTTATCAACCTGTTCGGACTGCCTATCAAGGTAAAGGCAATGCTTGACGCCAAGCGCGGTAATAAGTAAAATTCAACAGAATATACGGGGCGAACGGTGCGGACGCATGGATTTTTCAGCGGGACTGCGCCCCGCCCCTTTGTTCGTTTTTAAGAGACGGAGTCCCGACGAAAACTGCGGGAGTTTATGCGGATTTTTTGGACATTATGACGGTAAAGAGAGTCTTCTGATCAAAGAACGTTTTTGAGTATCTTACAGAGGAGTTCAGGACTCTTTTTAAAAGATATGCAAATACTGATTAGCCGTCAGAAAACGGTTATAATAATTACAGAAATAAAAAACTACGGAGGAAAGCAATGTTAAGAAGAATTTTTGCGTTTATGGCAGCGGCGGCGTTAACGGTCTGCCTGGCGGGCTGCTCGGACTATGTTATGACTGAGGAGGATCTGGCGATATACAAGTCGATTCAGGGCTGCTGGGTCGCCGATGCGGGAACAGGCTACAATGAATTTGACGAGAACGGAAACCTTACTGCGATGATAGTAGTTGAATTTACCGACGATTTCCATTATCTTATGCATATATGCTATCTGGACGAACGTTATGCTTTGTCTTATCCGCCTGTAAAGTATTCCTTTGAGGATAAGATGTTTAAGGTAGAGACAAACGGTGTTGCTTCTTATGCGCAGCTGTCGGTAAGCGACGACGGTCAGACTCTGTACTGGCATACGGACGATAAAACCGATACGTATTTAAAGATCAGCAAGGAGGAAGCGACAAATCTTGGTGTTCCCGAATACAGTCCCGAGGCGTGGGTAACCGATGAAAACGGCGAGTTCGTTTCGGAATCAGCGGCAGTAAGCGGTTCAGAGAGTGATTTGGGCACGGAAGCTCCCGTAACAGATAGTTCCGCTTCGGATAGTTCGGATACTGAGGCATCGGATGCCAACGATTGATATTCACTATTTGCATATGCTGCGGGGTACGGGAAGGTTTATTTAGTTGGAGGTTTTTATTATGGCAAATAAAATGTGGGCAGGACGTTTTTCAAAGGAACTGGACGAGCGGGTCAACGACTTCAACTCGTCGGTGTCCTTTGACGCGAGAATGTATAAGCAGGACATACGCGGCTCTATCGCTCATGCGAAAATGCTGGGCGATACCGGCATTATCGACAAGGGCGAAAGCGAAAAAATAGTTGAGGGTCTTACGGGTATACTCAACGACATTGACAGCGGTGCGCTTCTTATCGACCCGAACGCGGAGGATATCCATATGTTTGTGGAGCAGGTCCTTACGGAGCGTCTGGGGGACACGGGAAAGCGTCTCCACACCGCGAGGAGCAGGAACGACCAGGTGGCTCTGGATATAAGAATGTACCTGCGGGACGAGATACTGGAAATAATCTCAATGACAAGGGAGCTGACGGAAACTCTCTGTACTATTGCCGAGGACAATCTTGACGCGGTAATGCCGGGCTATACGCATCTCCAGAGGGCTCAGCCTATCACTTTTGCCCACCACCTTATGGCGTACGCAAATATGCTTGTCCGCGATCTGGGCAGGCTTGCGGATACCTACAAGAGAATGAACGTTATGCCTTTGGGAAGCGGAGCGCTGGCTTCAACCACCTATCCCATAGACCGCAGGCAGGTGTCCGCTATGCTGGGCTTCGATGATATCACGCAGAACAGCCTGGACGGAGTTTCCGACAGAGATTTCTGCATTGAGCTTGGCTCCGCGCTGTCAATACTTATGATGCACCTTTCCCGTTTCTCCGAGGAAATAGTTATGTGGTGTTCCTGGGAGTTCAAATTTATTGAGCTGGACGACGCGTACTCCACGGGATCGTCCATAATGCCGCAGAAGAAAAACCCCGATATTACCGAGCTTATACGCGGCAAGACGGGACGGGTCTACGGCGATCTTAACACCCTGCTCGTTATGATGAAAGGGCTTCCCCTTGCTTACAACAAGGATATGCAGGAGGACAAGGAGGCAATATTTGACGCGGTGGACACGGTAAAGCTCTGTATAAGAACGTTCATACCAATGCTTGCTACTATGAGGGTCAGCAAGGGAAATATGCGGGCTGCTGCGGCAAAGGGCTTTATAAACGCTACCGACTGCGCTGACTATCTTGTTAAAAAGGGACTGCCGTTCCGTGACGCTTATAAGATAACGGGAACTCTTGTGGCAATGTGCATTGAGAGAGGAACTACTCTTGAGGAGCTTCCTCTGGAGGAGTACAAAAAGCTTTGCGGTACATTTGACGGGGACGTTTACGAGGCGATAAAGCTTGAAAACTGCGTTAACATGAGAAAAGTCCCCGGAGGACCCGCTCCCGGGGAAGTGCGCAGCCAGATCGCTTTTATAAGACAGACTATAGGCTGACGGAACAGGCGAACGGAAAGTACATACGAATATTAATGACGGCGGCGTTTGCGGTACCGGTTGGCTGTGCTGCGGACGGACAGCGGGAAGCGAGAAAGGATTTACTGATATGGCTTACAAGGTTTTTATTGACGGACAGGAAGGTACTACGGGGCTTAGAATAGTGGAGAGGTTCAGGAACAGGACGGACGTGGAGCTGCTCACTATTGACGGGGAACTGCGGAAGGATACGGCGGAAAGAAAGAGGCTCATAAACGAATCGGACTATACGTTTTTATGTCTGCCGGACGCGGCGGCAACGGAGTCGGTATCCCTTTGCGAAAACAAAAATACGAAAATAATAGACGCTTCAACGGCGCACAGGATAAATCCTGCCTGGGCGTACGGTCTGCCGGAGCTTTCGGCACGGCACAGGGATAAGATAGCTTCCTCTAAGAGGGCGGCTGTTCCCGGCTGTTATGCAAGCGGTTTCAACGCGGCTTTGTATCCTGTTGTTAAAGAGGGGCTTGTGGCTCCATATCATCCGATAGTCTGCCATGCGGTGTCGGGCTACAGCGGCGCGGGAAAGAAAACCATCGCCGTATACGAGGGCGCGGAAAAGCCGGAGGAGTACAACTCTCCGAGGCAGTACTCAATGGGCAGACACCACAAGCATATTAAGGAAATGATGGCGGTCAGCGGGCTGTCCTATCCGCCCATATTCAATCCAATAGTGGACGACTACTACAACGGAATGGTGGTAACTATTCCTCTGCACCTGAGAGCCATGGCGAAAAAGACCTCAGCTCAGCACGTTTGGGAGGTCATGGCGGAGCATTACGAGGGTCAGAACTTCGTAAAGGTAATGCCATTTCAGGGCGAGGGAGTATTGGCGGACGGGTTTTTGGCGGCGAATACTCTTAAAGATACCAATCTTATGCAGATATTTGTTTTCGGCAACGAGGATCATGTCCTGCTCTGCTCGCGGCTTGACAATTTAGGCAAGGGCGCAAGCGGCGCGGCGGTGCAGTGCATGAATATTATGATGGGTATCGACGAGACAACGGGGTTGCTGTAATTTGTCGCATACTTGTATGGCGTGGGCGGTCTGAATTGGCAAGCTGCGCTTTGCGAACAAAACAAATTTCAGGGGCAAAACAGGCAGGAACAAGCTTCTGCCCTATGATGTGCGAGGTAGATTTAGGTGACACACGAAAAAATTCTTGAATACTGCCTGACGAAAAAGGGAGCTTATGAGGACTGTCCCTTTGGGGACGGCACAGTATGCGTAAAGGTGAAAAAGCGTATTTTTGCTCAGCTTTTTTACCTTAAGGGAGTACCCATGCTTACCTTTAACGGGGACGCTATGACGGGGGATTTTTACAGAAATCTGTATCCCAACGCTGTGACGAGAGGGTATCACTGTCCATCGGTGCAGCAGCCCTATTTTAACACGGTAAGACTGGACGGGGACGTTCCCGGCGAGGAGATTCTGCGTATGATAGACGGGTCTTACAGGTACGTTGTGGGGAAGCTTGCTAAGAAGGTGCAGAGGGAGCTGGAGAATGAATAGGCGGCGGTGCCTTATTACTATAAGTATTTTGATGATAATATGAGAGAATACTGCCGGAGCGAGGAATTTACGCTTGAATAACGGCGTTAGAAATATATTAAAGATATTTTAGGAGTAATAACTATGGAAAAATTTGAAATCATAAACGGCGGTATATGCGCTGCAAAGGGCTTCAAGGCAAGCGGTCTGTACTGCGGTATTAAGCACGGTCTGCCCGACGGCAACGAGTCCGCAATAAACAAAAAGAACGATATCGCTATGATTTTTGCGGACGTTGTGTGCAACGCGGCGGGAGTGTACACCTCAAACAAGGTCAAGGGCGCGCCCGTTTTGGTTACCCAAAACAATCTTGCAAAGTCGGGGGGAAAAGCCCGCGCCGTTATCGTAAATTCCGGCAACGCCAATACCTGCAATGCCGACGGCGAGGAAAAGGCTCTTGAAATGTGCAGGCTTACAGGGGCGCAGCTTGGCATTCCCATGGAGCAGGTCATTGTGGCTTCAACTGGAGTTATCGGGCAGGCCCTGCCTATCGAACCGGTCAAATACGCCGTTCCCCTGCTTGCGGAAAAGCTTTCATATGAGGGAAATACCGAGGCGGCGACCGCTATTATGACTACCGACACGGTGCGCAAGGAGTACGCCGTGAAGTTTACCGCGGACGGAAAGGAATGTCACTTAGGCGGCATGGCTAAGGGAAGCGGAATGATTCACCCCAACATGGCTACCACCTTGAATTTTATTACTACGGACTGCGCTGCGTCTCCGGAAATGCTGCAGAAGGCTTTGTCCGAAATCGTGAAGGTTACATACAACTGTTTGAGCGTGGACGGCGACCAGTCTACGAACGACACATGTATGCTTATCTCTTCGGGACTTGCGGGAAATGCGGAGATAACCTCGGAGAATGCCGACTTTGAGACGTTCAAAAACGCTCTTTATCAGGTAATGAAAAATCTTACTATCATGCTTGCAAAGGACGGCGAGGGGGCTACAAAGCTTATTACCTGCGTGTGCGGCTCCGCGCCCGATCTGGACACAGGCATTGTTGTGGCGAAAAGCGTTATATGCTCTCCTCTGTTCAAGTGCGCTATGTTCGGCGAGGACGCCAACTGGGGACGTATCCTCTGCGCCATAGGCTATGCGGAGGCGGATTTCGACATCAGCATGGTGGACGTTGATATTTCCTCAAAAGCAGGCAGGACAGCAGTGTGCCGTCACGGCGCAGGGACGGATTTTTCCGAAGAAAAGGCTGCGGAAATCCTTAAAGAGGACGAGATAGAAATTCTTATCGAGCTTAACAGCGGTACAGCTACAGCAACCGCTTGGGGCTGTGATCTTACCTATGATTACGTTAAGATAAACGGAGACTACAGGAGCTGATAATTGCGGAATGTCTCTTTTACTTTAAAAATATATAAAGCGAGGAAAAAGAAATGGATACGCAAAATCCAAACGAAATAAAAATATCAAATGAAATACGCTCGAAAATACTTATTGACGCGCTGCCCTACATACAGCGTTATAACGGTAAGATAGTCGTTGTAAAGTACGGCGGCAACGCCATGACAAACGACGCTTTAAAGGACGCTGTTATGAGCGACATTGTGCTCCTTTCGCTGGTCGGGGTAAGGGTTGTGCTTGTACACGGAGGCGGTCCCGAGATAAACGATATGCTGAAAAAAGTAGGCATTGAAAGCAGGTTCATAAACGGCTTGCGGTACACTGACGAGGCCACCGTTGACATAGTAAAAATGGTTCTGGCGGGCAAGGTCAACAAGGAGCTTGTTTCCCACCTTATTCAGCACGGCGGAAAGGCTGTGGGTCTATGCGGCATAGACGGAAGCATGATATCCGTAAGCAAGCTTGAGGGCGACGCGGATCTTGGCTTCGTAGGCGAGATAAACGGCGTTAACACGGGCATTATCACCGACGCGCTGAATAACGGCTACGTTCCCGTTATTTCCACGGTTGCCTGCGGCGAGGGCGGTCAGACCTACAACATCAACGCTGACACCGCCGCTTCAAGGATAGCCGCGGAGCTGGGCGCGGAAAATCTTATACTTATGACGGACATTTCGGGGCTGCTTCGGGACAAGGACGACGCGGATACTCTGATACCTACGGTACAGGTCAGCGAAGTGCCATTTATGAAGCGGCAGGGAATAATCAGCGGCGGTATGATACCCAAGATAGACTGCTGCGTTGAGGCTGTCCGCCGGGGCGTGAAAAAGACCTGTATCATCGACGGCAGGATACCTCACTCAATTCTTATCGAGCTTTTGTCAAACGAGGGTATCGGTACGCAGTTTATATGATGGTCCTCAGGAAAGTATTCAATGGACTTCCGTGAAAATTGACAGCGTACAGTTGAAATTTTCACAGAAAGATGATATAATTAAAAGATATAACAATTGAAAGGGCAGCTAACATGAGTACTATAGAAAAATTTAATGAACACGTCATGGGCACCTATGGGCGTTACCCTCTTGTTCTTGAAAAGGGAGAGGGACGTTCCGCGTTTGATGAGGACGGGAAAAGCTACATAGATTTCGGCAGCGGCATAGGCACAAACTCCCTTGGCTACTGCGATGATGACTGGGCGGAGGCGGTCTGCAAACAGGCAAGATTGGTGCAGCACACGTCCAACTACTACTATACGAAAATTCAGGCTGATTTCGCCGACAAGCTTTCCGAGGTCACCGGATATGAAAAAATGTTTTTCGGCAACAGCGGCGCAGAGGCTAACGAGTGCGCCATAAAAATTGCAAGAAAATATTCCTTTGACAAGTACGGAAAGGACTCGAAGCGGTACAATATAATCACTCTGACCAACAGCTTTCACGGCAGAACGCTCACTACTCTTTCTGCAACGGGGCAGGAGGTTTTCCACAACTACTTTTTCCCCTTTACCGAGGGCTTTCTGAACGCGGAGACGAATAATATTGCCGATCTTATGAATAAAATAGATGATACGGTCTGCGCTGTGATGATAGAATTTGTTCAGGGCGAAGGCGGTGTTAATCCTCTTGACAGGAGCTTTGTTGACGAGCTTTTCCGCATATGCGCAGAAAGGGACATACTTGTTATTGCCGACGAGGTGCAGACGGGCGCGGGCAGAACGGGAACTTTCCTTGCGTCTGAGCAGTACGGCGTTAAGCCAAATGTCACAACTCTTGCAAAGGGCGTTGCGGGCGGAGTTCCCATAGGCGTGTGCCTTGCGGACGAAAAGTGCGGGAACGTGCTTACAAAGGGTACTCACGGCTCTACTTTCGGGGGGAACCCTCTTGCCTGCGCGGGAGGACTTGCGGTTGCGACTAAGGTCTCTTCGGAGGGCTTTCTTGACGATGTTAAGGCAAAGGGAGAATATTTCCGCAAAAAGCTTGCGGAGATACCGGATGTGGAGGGCGTTGACGGTCTGGGGCTTATGCTGGGTATACGGCTGAAAGGGAAATCCGCCGCGGAGGTCTGCGGCAGGTGTTTTGAAAACGGTCTGCTCGTCCTGACGGCAAAGGATAAGCTGAGGCTTCTTCCTCCCCTTAACATAACCTACGATGAAATTGATACGGGAATTGAAATTCTCAGGAGGTCGCTATGATTTATTACGAAAAATACGGCAACGACTTGAACCCGGTCATACTGTGCCTGCACGGTTCGAATTTTGTGCACAGCTTTTCAAAGCAGTACGACCAGCTTTCAAAGAATTACTGCCTGATAATACCGCATCTGCCCGGATTCGGACGGAACAGTCAGGTTACGTTTTCGGCAGGGCTTGCGGTCTCGCAGCTTGCGGAATTTGCCGAAAGTTTCGGCAAAAAGGTCACGCTCATGGGCTTTTCTCTGGGAGCGCAGCTTTGTCTCCCTCTTATCTGCGACCATGAGGACTTTTTCAACGGTGCGGTAATGGTAAGTCCCTGGCTGATAAAGTCTATGCATGAAGTGGAAAAATTCATGAAGCAGCAGTCGGACAATGAAAAGCTTTCCAAAAACAAGCTGAAAATAGGTCTGGACAGCTTTGTCATGGGTCTTGACAAGGGGGAGCGGCAGGAGCATGAGGAGTACTGCAAAAACGTTTCAATGAACTCAATTCTCGCGTCTATAGATAACGGCTTGCAGCTTGACGATTACCCCTCTTATGCGGAGGTGGAGATACCTATGCTCGCTTTGTGCGGAATAAAGGAAACGCTGGATATAAGAAAATCCGTACGCGATCTTGCAAGGCGCAACCACAACTGCGAGTACGATATGTGGGACGGCGCGGCGCATAATATTCCCTTTAAGTACGCCCAGAGGTTCAACAAGACTGTTGAGGAATTTATGAATAAAATCAAATAGAATTTTTCAGGAGGAGATACAAATGAAACATCTGCTTAAAATGCTCGATCTTTCCAAGGAGGAAATAATCGACATACTCAATCTTGCCGACCAGCTCAAATACGAGCTGAAGCACAGCATTCCCCACCCGCACCTTAAGGGACGCTCCCTTGGAATGATTTTCCAAAAGGCGTCCACACGCACAAGGGTATCCTTTGAGACGGGTATGTACCAGCTTGGCGGACACGCGCTGTTCCTGTCTGCTTCCGACCTTCAGATAGGCAGGGGCGAGCCTGTGCAGGACACTGCCCGCGTTCTTTCCCGCTATCTTGACGGCATCATGATCCGCACCTACAAGCAGGAGGAAGTGGAGAACCTTGCTGAATACGGAAGCATTCCCGTAATAAACGGTCTTACAGATTTCAGCCACCCCTGTCAGGTGCTTGCGGACCTTATGACTATCCGTGAGTTCAAGGGTCAGTTCGACGACCTTAAAATGTGCTTTATCGGCGACGGAAACAATATGGCTAATTCCCTTATCGTGGGCTGCCTTAAGGCGGGAATGACCGTTTCCGCGGCGTGTCCGGAGGGATACCGTCCGGACCCCGAGGTGCTGGAATTTGCAAAGGATTATGACTGCTTCGAGCTGACGGATTCTCCCGTAAAGGCTGCGGAGAACGCGGACGTGCTCATTACCGACGTTTGGGCTTCCATGGGTCAGGAGGGCGAAGCAGAAAAGAGAAAGCTCGCTTTCAAGGGCTATCAGATAAACGATGAGATAATGGCGGCGGCTAAGTCCGACGCAATGGTGCAGCACTGTCTGCCCGCCCACCGTGAGGAAGAGATCACCGAAAAGGTGTTCGAGGCTCACGCAAACGAAATTTTTGAAGAGGCGGAGAACCGTCTCCACGCGCAGAAGGCGGTCATGGTCAAGCTTATGGCATAAGCCGGCAGGCGGTTCAGCTTTTCGCTAAAAACGTTTATCGGGGGTAAATGTTATGTGGTACGATCATCTCAGGATAAAGAGCAACGCAAGGCTTTTTTACAAATACAATACGGGAAATTCGATACTTGTCTCGCTTATGCTTTCGGTGATACCGTATGCCGCAAGCTTTGTCCTGGGTGTTTTGTTCTTTATTGTTTCCCTTCTGGTCGCGAGTATTGGCTGGTACAGAAACTATGAGGAGAGTTTGCTTGCAGCTTCGATGGCGCTTTTTTGGATCGGAATGATTGCCTGTGCGTTGTGCTTATGCGTTTTTGTAATGGGCGTTATGGACTGGTTCAGGCGGTCGATCTACGGAAAGGTCCCGCTGACGGAGGTATTCCGTCTGTTCGGCAAGGGCAGGTTCTGGGGCAGTTTGGGTACCTGCGCTCTTATGCGGCTTTACATTTTCTTATGGAGCCTGCTGTTTTGGATACCGGGGATAATTAAGGCGTACAGCTACTCCATGACTATGTACATAAAGGCTGAAAATCCCGATATCTCTCCGTCGCGCGCCATTGAGCTCAGCATGATCATGACCGACGGACACAAGGGCGATCTGTTTTATCTGCACATCAGTTTTTTGGGCTGGTTGCTGCTTTCGGCGGTAACGTACAACATTCTGGGGATAGTTTATGTTTTTCCGTACTTTTTCGCAGCCCAGGCATTTGCTTATGAGGAGATAAAGGCGGACGCAGCTTCGCGGGGAGTTATTGACATTTGCGAGATATCCCCCAACGCATACTGCGGTTATTGAGCGGAAAGAGCGTGCGCGTTTTGATTGTTCAAAGCAATTTAATCTGCTTTTGTTGTTTGGTTTGTTTCAGTCTTCCGGCTGTTTGCCGGGGGACTGATTATTTACGTTTTGATACGCAGATTTATTAAAAAACAGAAAAATTTTTTCAGGAAATAAGTTCCTTTTTTGTACAACAAAATTTAGTTTATTAACATTTTGTATAAAATATTTAGCTGTACTCCAAGATGTATAATCTAATATTGTTGTGTAATGTGCACAACAACGTTTTGATAAAATCGTTTGTTTTCGTCATGTAGGCAAAATGTTTGTGATGTTTAGGAAAATTTAATAGAAATATCATTAAAATTTTTACGGTTTGGGCGGGAAAATTTTTGCTTAATACTTGTTTTTTTTTCGGAAATGTTATATACTAATATTAAATAAGTATGGATAAGTGTCTCCATTTTCAGATTCAGGTCGTTTTACGACGGGAAAGGATTGGTACATATATGGGTCTTTTCGACAGCGTTACTCACAACCTCGCCGAACAGGCGCTGGACGCCACATGGTACAAGCAGCAGGTGATTTCGCATAATATATCCAACAGCGATACTCCCGACTATAAGGCAAAAACGGTTGAATTCGGGCTTATTCTCAAGGAAAAATGCAAGTGCCGCTATCACAAAGGCATTAAGGACGGTATTTTTCACGGGGACGATTCTCCGCTGGGCGAGGACGGCAAGCTCCACCTTACCGTGACCACCGGCTATGAGACCAATACAAATCAGATACTGGACGGAAACAACGTTGACATGGAAAAGGAACAGTCGGCTCTGGCGGACGCTCAGTACCAGTACGGTACACTTATGGACTACCTGAACAATAATTATATGATGATAAGAAAAGCGGTCTCCAAATAGTCCGTGCGGCTTGCGGAACACATTATGTTGATTTTTGAAAGGAAGGTTCGGCTATGGCTTTTATAAGTTCTCTCGACATAAGCGCTTCGGCGCTGTCCGCGCAGAGACTCAGGTCTGACATTATTTTGCAGAATATTGCAAATCAGAATACATACAACACCTCGCCTGACGGCGATCCATACTGCCGCCAGCTTGTTGTTTTTTCGGAGAAAAAACGCTTCAGCGACGTGCTTGACCAGTACACGAGAATGTCCGAGAATAACACGGGAGTAAAGCACCACCGCGGAACGTACTACCTCGGCAGGCAGAACCGCTTCAAGAATGCGGGCGTTACCGTTGCGGAGGTAATTGACGACGACGCTCCGTTCGTTCCCGTTTACGATCCCGACAATCCACTTGCGGACGAGGACGGCTACATTTACAGGAGCAACGTTAACAACTCAAAGGAACAGATGGATCTGCTTGCAACGCAGCGTTCCTATGAGGCGAACATTTCCGCCTACAAGGCTGTAAAAGCAATGCTCACAAAGGCAATGACCCTTAACGGAAGATAACGAATACAGCGAAATAACGCTTACATAAAATAAAGGAGTTCTTAATATGTTTATAGTACCTATCAACAGCTCCATGAGACCGATCGAATCGCTTTTTGAAGACAATTCGGTTTTGGACGTTCAGGATCAGGATAAACCTCAGTTTTCCGATGTTTTCAAGGAGATATTCACGGAAGTTCAGGAGACGCAGAAAACTATGCAGGAGGATTCCCTCCGTCTTGCCATGGGCGAGATCGATGATCTGCACACCATTTACAACAACATGACCAAGGCTTCCGTTGCGGTGGACACTTTCGTGGCTGTCAAGGACGCGGTAGTGAACGCTTACGACAGAATTATCCAGATGTCGATGTAATCTAAAAGCCGGTCAGACCGGCAGCCGGCGGAGTACGGCGCGTATTACAATAAGGAAGGAAAATTCGGACAATGGCGATGAAAGAACAGGCTGATAAGCTTGTAAAGTCTTTTACCCAGTTCTGGGAGGCTCAGGATAAAAAGAGAAGATTCGCGTATGTAGCGATAATCGTCTGCATTATCCTGGCTGCGGTTATTATAACGGCGATCCTGAACAAGAAGGATTACGTTGTTCTCTATGAGGGGCTTGAAACTCAGGAGGCCGCCGAAATGGTTGCTCTCATCGAGGACATGGGCTATGAGGCGAAGCTTTCGAACGGAAGCATTACCGTTCTCAGCGGCACGGAAAATACTATAGCCATACGGCTTGCTCAGCAGGAATACCCCAAAAGCGGCTACGGCTACCCTAACCTTATAAACAAAGTGGGCATGACCACTACAAATTCGGAGATGGAGTTCTACGAAAGGATAGACACGGAGAACAGGCTCGGTGCGATCATAGGCTCCATGGACAACATCAGCAGCGCGGTAGTCACGCTGACAGAGCCGGATCTCCAGAATGTTGTTATACCATCGCTCAGGCAGCCGCCTACGGCGTCGGTAAAGGTAACCTTGGACGGTATCGAAAAGCTTTCCAACAAGCAGATAGTCGGCATAAAGCATATTGTTAAATTCGGCTGGTCGGGTCTTACCGACGATAATATCATGATCGTGGATAATCAGGGTATTCCCCAGCTTGAAAATATGCAGGACGAATATGATCTTGTGCTTGAAGAGACCCGTAAGTTTGCTTTCAAGACCAATCTTGAAAACAGCATCAAAAACAAGATACTTGAAATGCTGATCCCAGTTTACGGAGACGACGGAGTTTCAGTAGCGGTAAATATGGTTCTAAATTTTGACAGCAAGGTCTATGAGGACACCGATTACCAGCCTGAGGGCAACACCAACTCCGGTGTTCTTCAGCATGCTGACGCTGAGAACGCTTCGGGAAATACCACAGTTGACGGCGGCGTTGTCGGTCTTGAGGGCAATGCGGACGACACATATCCGACCGGCAATACCAACGGCGGCGGAGCATGGACGGAGGAATCGGTTTCCAATACATATCTGGTGGACACCTATAAGGAGCAGGGTCAGAAGGTAGGCTATACTATTGATGGTCTTTCCATTTCGGTAGCGGTTTACCGCGACTATCTGTCCGAATACGACAGGGAGCTGCTTGTCAGACTGGTGGGAAATTCGGGTACGGTAAACCCCGACGACTTTGAAAGAGTCGTTACTGTGGGCAACTTTCCCAAGTATGATCCCAATCTTCCCGAGCCCGGCGCAGAAGTCAAATACCTGTTCGGTCTTACCTTTAACCAGCTTATACTTGTGGGCGCTATCGTACTTATACTCATTCTTGTTATACTTATTATCATGGCTATTCTTTCCGGCAACGCAAAGAAGAAGAGGAAAGCTTTCGAGCAGCAGATCATCGAGACCAGCGGTCTTGTGGCTGCGGACGGAGAAGAGCCTGTGGATACGTTCACATTCAGCGAGGCGGGCGAGCCTGTGGAGGTTCCCAGTCTTACCGACGATCAGATCGAGACAAAGGAAGTCGTTATCAGAAGAGAGATCAGCGATTTTGCCAAGTACAGCCCCGAGATCGTTGCTCAGCTGCTTAAAAACTGGATGAAAGAGGAGGGTGACAACTGATGGCTGATGTTGAAGAGCTTTCCTATTTGCAGAAGGCTGCTATCGTTATCACCTCGATCGGTGCGGAAAACGCCGCGGGCGTTTATAAGCGTCTCAGCGACGACGAGGTAGAAAGGCTTACGCTTGAGGTATCAAGTCTGCCCTATATGGACATTAACGCGGTGGATCAGGTGCTCAACGAGTTCTATGAGCTTTGTCTGACACAGAAGGTAATAACCGAGGGCGGTATAGACTACGCACGTTCCGTTCTGGAAAAGGCTTACGGTCCCGAAATGGCTCAGAGGCTCATGGACAAGGTTTCCAAGTCTATGCAGACAAAGGCGTTCGAGTTCGTCAGAAAATCGGACTACAAGAATCTGCTTGCAATTATTCAAAACGAGCATCCTCAGACTATCGCTCTGGTGCTTTCATATGTAAACTCGGATCAGGCTTCGCTTGTTCTTCAGGAGCTTCCCAAGGAAAAGCGGGTCGAGGTCGTAGAGAGGATCGCCAAGATGGAATCCGCTTCGCCGGAGACTATCAAGGCTATCGAATCCACGCTGGAGAGAAAGTTTGCGGCGGTCGTTTCCATGGATCTTACGGAGGTCGGCGGTATCAACTACGTGGCGGACGTCCTCAACAAGGTGGATCGCGGTACGGAGAAGTACATCTTCGACGAGCTGACCGCGAGAGACCCTGCTTTGGTTGACGAGATCAAAAAGAAGATGTTCGTATTTGAGGACATTCTTTCACTCGACGCCATGTCCATTCAGCGTTTTATCAGAGACGTGGAAACAAAAGACCTGGCGGTGGCTATCAAGGGCTCCAATGCGGAGGTTGCGGCTACGCTTTATGCGAATATGCCCCAGAGAATGCAGGAGTCCATACAGCAGGAGATCGAATACCTGCATAATGTTCGTATGCGCGACGTCGACGAGGCTCAGCAGAGGATTGTCGGCATCATAAGACACCTGGAAGAAGAAGGCGAGCTTGTAATAGGCAAGGGCGGAGAGGACGAGATCATTGCTTAAAATCGTTAAAGGCTACGGCTATGGCTATGCTCCCGCCTACAGCGTGGGCGAGCCGGTAAAAATCGACAACACGGTATATATGCCCGGAGAAGATGAGGAGACAGGCGAGGTCATTTCCGCCGAGGAGCAGCGCAGACGCGCCGAGGAGGAAAGAGCCGAGCAGGAACGCCGCATAAACGAAGAGATAGAGACAAGATATGCTCAAATGCTTGCGGAGCATTCTGCCGCTCTTGAACAGGAGCGGGCAAAGATACTCGAGGACAGCAGAAATGAAGCCGCTACCCTTACCGCCGAGGCTAAGGCTGCTACTATGGCGGTAATGGAAAAAGCCAAGAGAGAATGTTCTATGCTCAAGGAGCAGGCAAGAAAAGAAGGCTATGACGAAGGTTTTTCCGAGGGTAAAAAGGATTCGCTGGACAAATATGAGAAATACATCGACGCTTCGGGAAGACTGTTGGCTGAGATAAACTCCCGCAAGGAAGCGTATTATGTTTCAGCCGAAGAGGAAATGCGGCAGACTGTTTTTGAACTGGTGAACAAGATAGTCCGTACCGAGCTGAAAATCAATCCGCAGGTAATTGAGGGACTTATCGCCGACGCCGCTAAAAATTTCCGAAACTCGGATTACATTAAAATTACTCTTGCCGAGGACGGCATTACCGAAAGATTCAGGACAGACGAGAAGCTCGTAAAGGATATTATTCCTTTTATTCCGGAGGTGGAGATTGAGCTTGACGAGGACGCAGAGGAAGGTACTGTGATAGTTGACAACGGCTCCGAGATAGTTGACGCGGGAGTCCCCACTCAGCTTGAGTTTCTTAAAGAGATAATGAGAACGACCCGCGGAGAAGGCGGAAGCGAAGTCAGCGAAGCCTTTGAAATAGCCTCCGATTCGGTACAGGGCGAAAGCCTTGAGGAGTCGGCTGCAAAAGGCGTCGAAGATTCTGCGGCAGGACTGACAGGGACAGGGGATACGGCAGAGGCATATGCGGCGGAAGAAGCAGCTACGGCTGCGGAAAGCACGGCAGAGCCTGAGGATACCGTGTCCGAAGCCGAAGAGGAAGTTCCGCAGCAGGTAAATTTTGCCGACGTTATGGCTGACGTGATGTCGGGCAGGGCGGAGGAATCGGCAGGTACGGCGGAAACGGCCGGACAGGACGAAGTTTCCGAAACGGCTGGGGACGAAGCCGCAGCTCTTATGGCTGATCTAATGGAAGAAGCCAAGGCGGCGGGCGTTCAGACCGATAAGACGGAAGCTGCCGAAATTACTGCGGAGGAAGTTCCAAAGCCGGCAAAAAGCCGCAAGAAAAAGCAAGCCGCAGAGTAATGCGGCGGAAAACACGGAGTAACCGATATGAATTTTGCAGCTGTGCGCGAAGCCGTCAAGCAGGCGGATTTGTTCAGATATCAAGGCAAAATTGAAAAGATAATTGGCATGACCATTGAAGCTTCGGGTCCCGAAGCCAACATTGGAGATGTGTGCCGCATTTACCGCAAGGGCGAGGGCGGCAGGGTCTCGGACAGGTTTATTTACGGAGAAGTCGTAGGCTTCAACAACGGTAAAGTCATGCTTATGCCGTATACCGATATAGAGGGCATTGGTCCCGGCTCTATCGTTGACAACACGGGCAGACAGCTTCAGGTGGGCGTGGGAGACGCGCTTGTGGGCAGGATCATAAATGCTATCGGTCAGCCCATAGACGGGGGGGCTCCCATAGAGACAACTGAAAGCTACTCCATTGCGGGAGAACCTGTCAACCCGCTGACAAGACCGAGAATAGACGAGATAATCCCTTTCGGTGTAAAAGCCATAGACGGTCTGCTTACAATCGGCAGAGGTCAGAGAATGGGTATTTTCGCGGGTTCGGGCGTTGGCAAATCCACGCTGCTGGGTATGATCGCAAGAGAAGTTGAGGCGGATATAAACGTCATCGCTCTTGTGGGAGAGCGCGGCAGAGAGGTTCTTGAATTTATTGAGAGGGATCTGGGCGAAAAGGGCATGGCGCGTTCCGTGCTTGTTGTTGCGACTTCCGACCAGCCCTCTATGATGAGAAATAAATGTCCCATGACGGCTACGGCTATCGCGGAGTACTTTAAGGATCAGGGCAAGAACGTACTGCTGATGATGGACTCGCTTACCCGTTACGCCATGGCCCAAAGAGAAATAGGTCTCGCAACGGGAGAAGCTCCTATCGCGAGAGGCTATACGCCGTCTATCTACACGGCTATGCCTAAGCTTCTGGAACGTGCGGGAAACTTTGAAAACGGTTCCATTACGGGCATTTATACAGTGCTTGTGGAGGGCGACGATACCAACGAGCCTATTTCAGATACAGTCCGCGGTATTATCGACGGACATATTATTCTTTCAAGAAAAGTGGCGGCGAGAAACCATTACCCCGCCATTGAGATACTGGAATCGGTATCGCGTCTGATGACGGAGATAACCGACAAGGAGCAGAGAGACGTGGCTTCAAAAATGAGGAATCTGCTCTCTGTATACTATGCGAACTTCGACCTTGTTTCCATAGGCGCCTATAAGAAGGGCACAAACCCCGCGCTGGACGAGGCTCTCCGAAAGATAGACAAGATAAACGCATTTTTGCAGCAGGCGACGGACGAAGCGTTCTCCTACGAGGAGACTGTACAAATGATGAAAAATGCTGTAAAATAGTACAGCATGGGACGCGGATAAGGTTTAGAGGTTCTGCGGCCGCATATACATTATATCCGGAGGGTTTAGCTTGAAAAGATTTGAATTTTCACTGAACAAGCTCATGGGCTACAAGCAGCAGGTGCTGGACAGGGAGAAAAATAACCTTGCCCATCTCAGACGGCAGCAGCAGCAGTATATGGACGAAAAGCGCGCTCTTGAGGAAAAGCTGCGTAATTCCAACAGGGAGTTCTGCCTTAAATCGGCGCAGGGCATGACCATTATGCAGGTCAATGTCTTTAAGGGCTATCATCAATCGCTTTCGGCTCAGATAAAGGAGCTGGAGGCTTCTATACAGACAATGGAAACCAAAGTCCAAAGACAGCTCTCGGTGGTCATCGAGGCGACCAAGGAGGTTTCCTCGCTGGAAAAGCTGGAGGGCAAGCAGCTTGAGGAATACAACTTTAAGGCGGCTAAGGCCGAGGAACAGTTTATCGCAGAATATGTTACAAACAGTACCTATAGAAATTAATTTGGTTTAAGGCGCGGGTACTCCATTTTACAGGACTCCCGTTCTTTAAATAAATATCTTATTGCAAAGGAGGGAAAAATGTGACGAACACGGTTTTGTTTGATCTGCAGGCGGCTGCAATGGCTGCGGCGGCCAATTCGGCAAATCCGAGCCGGAAGCTCCCTAACGGAGAGGATATCCCAGAGGGTATGAACTTTTCGGATATACTTGCTTCGCAGAATGTGCAGAATACACAGAACATGCAGACGAATGCGGCCGAAAACGCTGATGGAAAAGATATTCCTGCTGAAAACGCAGAAACCGACGCCGCTGAAGAAACGGATAAGGGAATATTTTCCGACGCGCTGAAGCTGATCGAAAATGCCGACGACGGAGTGAAAAAGGCTCTGGAGCTTTTGCTGAAAACCGTTCTCAACGCTTTGAGAGGTCCAAGCGGCGGAGAGGAAAGAAAAACCGATATGTTTATGATTCTTACCGACGGAAGCTCGGGTTTTTCCAACGAAGACGATATGCTTCTCGGCGCGGAGATCATGAACAGGCTGGGGCTTATGCTTGACGCTGAGATCGAAAAGGAGACCGATCCCGACCTGCTTCTTGGCGAGCTTGAAAAGATCGTTGAGCAGATACTCGGGGTCAGCGACGAGGATGCCGACGAAACAACGGCGGCGGACGCTCTGGCGGCTTTGCTGAATATCGCTCCCGAGGACGTTGAAAGCTTTGCTTTTGAGGGCAGCGGTGCAAAGACCGAAGCTGTGGGAAATGCGGCGGAGGCTATGAAAACTCCGATAAAGGCGGTAGAGCAGGCGGCTCCCGAAAAGCTTCCCGAAGCGGAAAAGCTTTACAGCGAGCTTGCTGCGGAGATCGTTTCCGAAACGGAGGACGTTCCGAAGATGGCTTCAAGAACGGGCTTTACGGCTCTGAAGATCAATAACGCTTCCGAACAGGTGGGCAATATTGAGAGAAAGCTGTATTCCGAATCCGAAGCGGAGGCAGAGGAAATGCCGGTGCGGACAATTGCAGCGGATCGTTCCGGTATCGCGGAGACCTCAGATGCGAATAAGGACAGCGGTTCCGAAAGCAAATCGGACGGCGGGAACAGAACGGCTGCTGAAATTGCAGCAGGAACGTCAGCAGAAAATCAAACGGTATTTGTACGTGATGAGATCGGAACGGAAAGTACCGAAACGAAGCTGAGCGCGGATACGGCGTTTTCAGTAGAAAACCAGGTAAAGGACGTTGTGACTGACGAGATCGCTGGATTCGGCGACAAGGACGGCGTTAAAGAGCTGGTGCTTATCCTAAGGCCGAGGGAATTGGGTCAGATAGCTGTAAAGCTGGTAAAGGACGCAAATACAGTCTCGGTCATCATGTCAGCTCAGTATGAAGAGGTCGGAAAGCTTATGACTCAGCGCGCGGCTTATCTGGGCGAAAGTCTGGCTGGCAAGGATTATGACGTAAAGGAAGTTCAGATCGTTGAGCCGGGAAATGCGGCTGAACAGATGGGTCTTAACTTTACGGATCACGGCTTCAGCTTTGCGCGGAATCAGGGCGGTTCAAACGACGCTGGCAGCGGACGCAGCTACAGCGGAGAAAACGACGGTTACGGAGAAATTGACGGGATAGAAGAGATCAGCGCCGATCACGGCGATATCAGATTCAGGGAGGCGAAACTATGGACGACAGCTTAAAGGTAGGCAACGGAGTGTACAGCAAGTACTCCAGCACTTACATAGACCCGGATAAAAACACTGTGGAAAGCAACGATAACAACAACTATATGAGCTTTGACAGCTACCTTCAGCTTCTTGTCTCTCAAATGCAGAACCAGGACTTCAACAATCCTATGGACGATTCGGAGGTTCTTGCTCAGATGGCTCAGTACTCCATGCTTGAGGGTATCAAGAATATGACCCAGCAATCCAACATCAGCTATGCTACGTCTTTGGTAGGTCAGGTGGTCACAGTTGACGACGGCAGCGGCGCTTATACCGGCATGGTCGAATCGGTTAATGTTAAAAACGGCGAACCCTGGCTCATGATAGACGGAATGTCCTATAAGAGCGACAAGGTAACTGATGTTGTTGATGTCTATACTTTCAAAAACCTCATGGAGCTTATCGGAAAAACTGTAAAATGCAAGCCTGAAGGCTCCGACGCTGATTTTACCGGCGTTGTAACGAACATTCTTTATCAAAACGGAACAGGCTATGTTGTTGTAAACGAAAAGCTTATTCCGATAGACAGGATCGAACTGGTTGAAAAGCCGGGCGAAGAGGATTCCGATAAAACAGAAGGCTCTGAAAATACAGACGGTACTGAAGGCACAGAGGGTTCAAACGGTGAGGGAAACAGCGGCGATAAAGACGGCGAGACTGTTACCGAGACGGCGGAGGCTGAAACTTCGGCTGTTATGGGTTACATGGCAAGATCCGAATCGCTTATCGATACCTTTATGAAAGAACTTGATGAAGCCGGAGGAGTCAATGCGGTCGGAAAAGCGTCTGCATCAAAGGCTGTACAGGCTGCAGGAAATGTTACAGAGGAGTATTACGTTGAATTTATGGAGCTTGAAGTTCCCGACTACGGCGCGGGAGCATACGCTGACGATAACGTTATAACAGGAAGCGTATACTCAAATTCGGACAGAGTTATGGGCAGCGGAAGCGGTACTCTTTCGAAAAACTCTGAGGTCAAAAATTCAAGCAGTTCAAACAGCTACAATGCGAACTACGGCAATTATAACAGCTATGGCAGTTACGGAAATTACGGCAGCTACAGCGGAGTGACTGCGAAAGCGGGCGTTTCAACAAGCGACTGCGTACCTCACAGAATTTCCGTTGAAGATTACCCGGAGGAGGCTGCTCTTGCAGACAGACTTGGTACAAGAATGTACGACATAAGATTTATTAATAACCGCGCTATCACTTCAAGGATCAAGACCGATGAGATCATAGGTCACTCCAGCAGCGGAAAGCCCGTTACCGAAATAGGCTACAGCGGCGTGGGCCAGCTCGGCGAGGTAATTACCTTTGCGGACGGCACACAGAGAGTTGAGATACTTATGAGAAACGGTCATTCGGGCTGGCTTACCACGTCGGGCAGACTTACTCTTGACGAGATATGCACAAGAAACGGGGCACCCGGTTCTCTCACCGGAAAGCTTACTCCCGAAGAAAGCGCTATAAGGCACTATTCCGATCCTTTGGCGGAAACGGATCAGTCCCTTAGAAACAGCTTTAACAGATATATCCGCTCATACGGAGTTTAATTAAACCGAAAAGGAATGATACCGGCTATGCTTATAAGCGAATATTTAAGTCTTCGCGGCGTGTCGGTAACCACCGGCAGTCCCGCAGGGCAGCGTACCGAACAAAACGGCGCGCCAGGTCAAAGCGGTTTTGCCGAAGAGCTGAAAAAACAGCTTGAGGCCCAGAGCGGCAGCGGCGTAAGGTTTTCAAAGCACGCTATGGAAAGAATGTCCGAAAGGAACATAGATCTTTCCGAAAGCGGCAGACTGGACAGACTGAACAAGGCGGTGGAGCTTGCGGGCGAAAAAGGTTCCGACGACGCGCTTGTAATCATTGATTCCACGGCGTTTCTGGTAAGCATAAGGAACAACAAGGTCATTACGACCCTTACCGCGGACGATATGCGGGGAAACATTTTTACAAACATTGATTCGACAGTTATAATGTAATGAAAGGCGGACAGCGTAAATTTTATCCGCACAAAAAGAATATATGCCGGCGGCGGTCAAAACGATTGGACCGAAAGGAAATCGTTCCGTCCCGAACGACTTGACGGACGGAGCTTCGGCCGGCGTGAAAATTATTTAAAGGAGCGCTTGATTAGAAATGATTAGATCTCTTTATTCCGGTGTTTCCGGACTTACTACCCACCAGACAAGAATGGACGTTATCGGTAACAATATCGCTAACGTAAACACTTACGGCTACAAGACCATGAGAGCTACTTTCCGCGATATTTACTACCAGACGGCTGTAAGCCCTACAAGCGGTAAGGTGTCTTATGCAGGAAACAACCCCTCAGAGGTAGGTTACGGCGTTCAGCTCGGTTCCATTGACAAGGATATGTCCCAGTCGAACGGACAGAGCACAAACAGAACGTACGACATGATGATCAACGGCGACGGCTTCTTCATGACAGCTACTTTCAACGGCGAGAACATCAGCGCCGACCTCAGAACGCGCGAACTTTTATTCACACGTATGGGTAATTTCGGAATAGACAGCTACGGAAACCTCGTTACTGCCGATAACCGCTTTGTTATCGGTTCACGCAACTCTCTGCATGGTCTCCGCAACGTGGGAACTATAAGTGAAAACGCTCTGGCGGACGTTCAGGTAAAGGACAGAAACGGCGATGACCACATAAATTCCAGCGATATTACTTTCCGCAACACTATCAACATGAACGAGCTTGTCCAGACAGCCTATAATGTATTTACAGACGAGTACGGCTATATGTACGGTTATGACTGGAACGCTATTGTGACTGCGGAAGGCAATCGGACGGGAAACAAACACGTAGTTTATGATTTCGACGGAACCGACGCCGAATGGGGCGCTCTGACGGTTGAACAGAAAATGGAGTACGTTAACCTTCAGGACACCATCAGAAATCTTAACGACGACGCTGGCGCTGTAGCTGCGGCAAACTACAGATATTACTGCGATAAGACCGGAGCTGAGATCAAGGATACAACCGGTGCAAGGATATCATATGCAACACCGTATGCGGCCATGGTTGCCGCGACAGATGACGCGGGCTTAGAGGCTGCAAAGGCTACTGCGAATACAGCGGGCGCGCTTCAGGGCGAGCTTACATATTCGGACGTCGGCGCAGTAACGGTCGGAAAAGACGGTACGATCTCGGTTACATACAACGGCGACCTCAAGTACCTCGCAAGGATCGAGCTTGCGGTATTTGACAACCCAGACGGTCTTAACGAAGCGGGCGGCACTAATTTTGAGCTTTCCACAGCTTCAGGCGACGCAAGAATAAAAAATCCCGACTCGGAGGGTGCAGGTCAGGTCAAGAACAAGTTCCTTGAAATGTCCAACGTAAACCTGGCAAACGAATTTTCGGATATGATCGTTACCCAGAGAGGCTATCAGGCTAACGCAAGAATGATAACCACCTCCGACTCAATGCTTGAGGAGCTTGTAAACCTCAAGAGATAATGACAGCTGATCCCTGACCCCATTTGTAATTACTGAACTGTAAATCAAATCTCTCTCAGCTTGACCCGCGGGACGGCTGCGGCTGTCCCGTCCGGTCATAGCTTATATTTCAATATTCCCGATACGGAGAGTACACTAAGGGTAAAATATACCGAAAGGAATAACTATGATACAGCTTACCAGAATCAACGGAACGGAGCTTCTTGTGAACGAACAGTTCATTGAAATAGCCGAGCAGACTCCCGATACGGTGATAACCATGCAGAACGGTCACAGGTATCTTGTGAGGGAGTCCATAGAGGAGATCATCGGCAAAGTGAGAAACTACAGCCGCGAATGCTTTCCCGACTCCGTTAAATGAGACAGCAACGGCGTACCTTATAGGTAATCTGCCTTTCTATATAAAATAATTTTTGGAGGAAGTTTATATGAATATTTCCGGTATTATAGGCTTTGCCCTTGCTATTGGACTTATAGTATGGGGTATTACAACAGGCGGTGAGCTCAGCGGCTTCTGGGATCCCGCTTCGGTCGCTATCGTTCTGGGCGGTACAATAGGCGCATTGGTGTTTATTTACCCGGTGTCGGTTCTGACAAAGGTGCCGAAAATGCTTAAAGAAGCTTTTTTGCCAACGAAATACGATCCCGACAAGTACATAAACGATATGGTCGAGTACTGTAAGACCGCCCGTATGAAAGGTATTCTTGCTCTTGAAGAGTCGGCGAATGCCTGTCCCGATCCGTTTATGAAATCGGCTCTTATGCTCATCGTAGACGCTAACGATTCCGACAAGGTTCAGAGTATGCTTGACGACTCCATAAACTTCATATGCGAGCGTCACGAAAGCAATTTTGCGGTCTGGGTAAGGGGTTCGGCTATCGCTCCCGCCATGGGTATGATCGGTACTCTTATCGGTCTGATCAACATGCTTGCCAGCCTTGATCCGAGCGACCCGAACTCGGCGTCGTCCCTTGGTCAAGGTATGTCAACAGCCCTTATCACAACGTTCTACGGCTGTATCTTGGCGCACCTTATTTTTACTCCTATAGGAAACCTTTGTAAGTATAACCATAACAAGGAAATACTTTGTCTTCAGATAATTGAAGAGGGTACTCTCGCTATTATTTCGGGCGCTAACCCGCGTTACGTTGAGGAAAAACTGAGAATGATGCTTCCCGGTACTCATAAGCCCAAAAAGATGTCTTCAGCGTCTTCGGGAGACGGAGAATAATTGTTTCCGGCATATTATTGTGCAAAATTACTAAAATTGCAGCGAAAAATCTGTCGCGAAATTGTTGCCGTTTTTAAGAAATACGCTTTAATTTTCGGAAAAAATATGGTATAATTATTAAATCAAAATTCAACTTCCGATAAAAGGAGGGGGTACTTTGGCTAAGAAGAGGCAGTCGCAGGAAGAAGAAGGCGGAAGCTGGATGGACACCTACGGCGACATGATAACGCTTGTTCTTACGTTTTTCGTTCTGCTGTATTCAATGTCCTCCATGGATCAAAGCAAGTGGCAGTACATAGCCGGAGCTTTGTCAAAGGCAGACACCCAGCAGGATAACGTTCAGGTTCTTCTCGAACCCAATCCCGAAAACGATCCCAGTGCGATCTATGACAATGAGGTGCCCGAGGTTCAGGACGAGGCGGATATTGTTGACTTTGAGGACTTCTATATGTACCTTAAGCAGGTCATAGTTTCAAACAAGCTTCAGGACAGCGTAAGCGTTGAAATGTCCAAAACGGGCGTCTATATGCGCTTCAGGGATAACATCTTCTTCGCGGGGGACAGCGACGTTCTTCTCGACGAGGGCAAATACATACTTGAGATCATCTCGGACGGCATCAGAAGCATCAACGAGAGGATAAAAGCCGTCAGGGTAGGCGGTCATACCGCAGGCTCGGCAAACTCCACGGTAAACGAGTGGAGGCTTTCCTCCGGACGTGCGGATTCGGTCATTAACTATATGATAAGTCTTGACGCCTGCGAGCCGGACAGATTTTCCTCGGCGGGATACGGAAAGTACCGTCCCGTTGAGGACAACGACACCGAAGAGGGCAGACGTCAGAACAGGCGCGTTGAGATAGTCTTTATAAGAAACGACGTGGACTTTACCGATCCCGAGGTCATTCAGGAGCTCTTCAACCTTGAATACGGCGCGAACTTCGTGCAGTACTCCGACGAGGACGGCTCCGTTCCGGGAGGGGACGATATCGAGGAGGATATCCCCGATGTTGACGACGGACGCAGCGACCCTGACAGGGTCTATATCTCAAAGGATGACGCTCTCACCAGAATGAGAGAGGAATAAGCCGTATCCGGGGACGCGCGGGATATCCCGCACATCTCCGGTCGGATAACGGTATAAACGGAATATTTCCATTCCGGAAAGGATGGCTGCAAAAATATGGCTGACGTATTGTCGCAAAGCCAGATTGACGCGCTGTTGAACAGCTTCTCGTCCGAAGGAACAAAGGCCTTTGACGAGATAGAGGAACAGTCCAAGGAGCAGAAAATAAAAAATTACGACTTCAAGATGCCGAAAAAGTTTACCAAGGAACAGCTCAAGGTCATCGACGGTATCTTTGAAAACTACTCCAGAGTTTTGTCCTCTTATCTTACCGGTCTTATGAGAATCTACTGCAAGGTCGAGGTGCTTTCGATCGAGGAGCAGGTTTACTACGAGTTCAATAACGCGCTTCCTGACTATGTTATGATGTCAATGATCAATATGGGGATCACCGACGACGACGTAATGGAAACAAACTGCATTATGGAAATTTCCAACCCGATCGCTTTTTCAATGATGGATCGCCTGATGGGCGGAAGCGGAGCGTACGTCGAGCAGAACAGGGACTTTACCGAGATAGAGGTAGGGCTGTTCGCAAGCGTTATGGGTAAAATGGCAGGGCTTCTGAAAGAACCGTGGGGCACATACATAGACATCAATCCTACGATCACTACTATAGAAACAAACGCAAGAGTTATGCAGTCGATATCGCCAGATGAGGTTGTTATCCTGGTAGTGCTTGAAATGGAGATAAAGGACGTTAAAAATACTATGACGTTCTGCATCCCTGCGCTTAACTTGGAATCCATTATGGCGAAGTTCGGCGACAGATGGTCAAGGACTACTAAAAAGCTTGACCCGAAAAAGGAAAAAGAAAGGCGTGTCTCGCTTCTTGAAGCCATTAAGGATTCGGAGCTTAAAATTGACACCGTTCTGTGTGAAACGAAGCTTGACCTGTTTGATGTTCTTACGATGCAGGCGGGCGACGTTATCCCTCTTAATATGCCTATTGACAGCAATGTTACCGTCAAGATCGGAAGCAATATCTGGTTTGACGGCAAGCTGGGTATAAAGAACAAGAAAAAAGCTGTTAAAATAGACCACATATTCAAAGACCTGGGGAAATAAACTGCGCAAAATCTGAAAAGCAAATGCAGCACCTGAAAAACGCAGAACGGAAAGGAAGGTTACATATATGAGCGAGGAAAAGCTTACCATTGACGGTTTTGGCGATGTGGAAATGGACGCCATCGGCGAAATAATGAATATAACCATGGGGTCGGCGGCTACCGCTGTTTCAAATATGCTTTCAGCCAAGGTATGGATCACTACCCCGCAGGTGAAGGTTATCAGGTCGGAAGATCTGTCGTTTCCTGAGCTGGAACCGTCTATTATGGTCAAAATCAAATATACTCAAGGAGTTTCGGGCGAAAATGTTCTTGTCCTCAAGCAGAACGACGTTCAGCTTATTCTTAATCAGCTTATGGGTCTGCCGCTGGAGGTCAGCGACGATTTTCAGTTCGATGAAATGAATATTTCCGCAGTGTGCGAGGTAATGAATCAGATGATGGGCGCGTCGGCTACGGCGCTGTCGGAGATCATCGAAACAACGGTTGATATCTCCACGCCCGAGGCAGTTGTCCAAGAGGGCGGCGCTGACGCGGTAAGACAGGAAATATACGATCTTACAGGTCAGGATTTTGTCTGCACCGTTAAGTTTGATCTTACCATAGACGGAGTTATAAAGTCGGAATTTATTTCAGTGCTTACTATCAGCCTTGCCAAGGAAATGGCTGATAAAATGATGACAGGCTACAATAATATTATGGACAGCATTGAGGAGGCTGAGCCTGCTCCGGCTCCAGCGCCGGCGGCTTCTTCGGCTCCTGCGGGCGGCGGCGCGTCGATGTCCCAGGAACAGATAGAGGCTATGATGGGCGGAGGAACTGCTCCGCAGCCCGCGGCTCCTCAGATGCCGCAGCAGCCTGTGGGTGCTGTGCCTATGCCGGGAGCTCCCGCGGGTGCAATGCCCCAAATGCCATACGGTCAGCCTATGGATCCGAATATGGCGGCTATGTACGGCGGATACCCTCCTCAGGGAATGTATCCTCAGATGCCTATGCAGTCCGCTATGCCTCCTATGAACGTTCAGCCTGTACAGCTCCAGAACTTTGCGGCGTATCAGAATGCTAACCTTAATCAGGATCAGAACGACAATCTGAAACTTCTGATGAACGTTCCGCTGAACGTTACGGTAGAGATAGGTTCGGCTGTCAAGAAGGTCAAGGAGATACTTGATTTCTCGCAGGGTACTATTATTGAGCTTGAACGTCAGGCGGGCGCTCCCGTTGATATTATCGTAAACGGAAACCTTATCGCCAAAGGCGACGTGGTGGTTATCGACGATAACTTCGCGGTAAGGATTACGGAAATAATCAAATCAAAATTCCTTGAGTCGCTGGGCGGCAAGGAATAAGCTTGAGTGAATTTTTGCACGGTGTACAGTATCGTGCAGGAAAGGCATGGGACTAACAGCTTCCGGCAGACCGCGGGGCTGTCCATAGATCAAATATTATATTCAGGGAAACGGAACCGCCCGACGTTCCCATGGGAAACGACAAAATACTTCCGAGGCGGAGAAACGGAGTTTTATTATGGATAAGAAAATTTTGCTTGTGGACGACGCTGCATTCATGCGAATGATGATTAAGGATGCGCTCACCAAAAACGGATATACAAATATTCTTGAGGCTGCCGACGGCGAGGCTGCCTGCGCTACATATGCAGCTGAAAAGCCCGACCTCATCATCATGGATATCACAATGCCCAACAAGACGGGTATTGAGGCTCTCAGAGATATCAAGGCTTCCGACCCCGGCGCTAAGATAGTTATGTGCTCCGCTATGGGTCAGGAATCCATGGTTGTTGAAGCTATCAAGCTCGGCGCTCTCGACTTTATTGTTAAGCCCTTTAAGGCGGACAGAATCCTCCAGACAGTTCAGAAGGTTCTGGGCTGATAAATGGAAGCCTTTACCGTTATATGTGCTCTCCTCGGCATTATCGGACTGATCTTCCTTTCGCTTTACGCTGTGGGATGGCTTAAAAAGCGTCTTCACGGCGGGAGCTTCGGAAATATGGGTAACGCTGTCAGAATACGCGAATGCGTCAGTATTGCCGCAGATAAGCAGCTTATGATAATAACCGTAGGCAGCAAAACAATGCTGATTGGCGTAACGGTAAATTCCGTAAGCAGGATATGCGACCTTGACGAGTCGGATGTCGCGGCTTACGAAGCTGCGGACAGTCCTTCCGATAGCGGATTTTTACAAAGTCTTAAAAAGGCTTTTGCCGAAAGGAACGCCGCCGGAGCCGAGGCTGAAAACCCTGAAAGTGAAAAGGACGGGCGGAATGAAAAAAATGATTTTTAAAAAATTTGCCGCAGCGTCCGCAGGTATATTGTGCGCCGCGGCTATGGTTGTTTCGTTTCCTGCCGTGACGGCTTATGCAGTTCCAAGTCCGGAGGAAGGCACAGGTTATGTGACGACCATACCGAACGTTGAGACCAGCGTACCACAGACAGAACAGACCCAGCCCGAGCAGACCGCTCAGACCGTGCAGACAGACCAAGACGGTCAGCCTGTTGAGGGAACCGCCGTTACAGGCGGGCTTCCCTATGACGAGCCAGTTACAGACGACCGCGGCACGGCGGACAATCTGCTGGATCAGTTTGGCATAAATGAAAGCTCTACAACGATCGACCTCATTATCCTGATCACAATACTTTCTCTTGCTCCGTCGATACTGATAATGATGACTTGCTTTACGCGCATCATTATTTCGTTTTCGCTGCTGAGGAACGCAATGGGAGTTCAGCAAACGCCTCCTAATCAGATAATGATCGGTCTTGCGCTGTTTTTGACCCTATTTATTATGAATCCGGTTATTTCGGACATGAACGAGGTCGCTTATGTACCATATAAGAACGGCGAGTATACGTCGGTAGAGGCGGTGCAGGCGGCGTCAGTTCCGCTGAAAAAGTGGATGCTGCAGCACACAAGCAATGACTCAATGAGTTTCTTCATGGGACTGACGGAAACGGAGGTCGAAGCTCAGACCGAGGAGGAGTTTGCCGAGGAGATAAGCTTTGTGGTAGTGGTTCCCGCTTTTATCCTCAGCGAGATCAAGATAGGTTTTGAGATCGGTTTTCTGCTCTATATACCTTTTCTTATAATAGATATTATAGTTTCCACGATACTGATGTCGATGGGTATGATGATGCTGCCGCCGACGACGGTCTCGATCCCGTTCAAGCTGCTGCTGTTTATTATGTGCGACGGCTGGACTCTCCTGATCGAATCGCTTGTCAGAGGCTTTAACGCTTAGGAGGTGCGGTTATGCTTACGGAATCGGTGATCCTGGAGGTTTTCCGCGAGGCGCTGATACTGGCGATAAAGCTTGCCGGACCGCTGCTGCTGATAAGCATGATTGTGGGTCTTGTTATTGCGATACTCCAGGCGGCGACTCAGGTTCACGAGCAGACGCTCACCTTTGTGCCGAAAGCCCTTACGATCGTAGTGCTTCTGCTTCTGCTGGCTCCTATGATGATAAGCTCCTGCAATGAATTTCTTATGCGGATATTTGAGCTTATAACACAGATCAGCAGCCAGAGACTTACGTAGTCCGCGGCGGAAAGGAGCGCGCGTGGATTTCTTTACGGTTTTGTTCCGGAGCTTTGAGACCAATCTGCTGGTCTTCGCCCGGATGCTGGGAATATTCATCTTTAACCCGATCCTGTCGAGGCGGAACATTCCCACGATTGCAAAGGTAACAGTTACAATTTTTATTACATATATTGCCATACTTGTGGTACAGCCCGAGCCTGTTGACACGGGTACCCAAACATGGGTCTATCTTATGATGATATGCCGCGAAACCGTTATAGGACTTATTTTCGGCTTTATCACAGACCTTTTCTTCTATACCGTTCAGGTGGCGGGAGAGGTCATGGATATGCAGTCGGGTCTCGGCATGGCAAAGGTTTTTGACCCCGAATCAAACGTACAGATGTCGATAATGGGTTCCTTCATCAGCTTTATGATGTATCTTTACTTCTTCGCCACGGACGCTCATCTGACTCTTATAAGACTTTTCATTATGTCCTACGACATAATTCCTATAGGGAGCGGCGGGTTCAATCCCGAGCTGGGATACGCTGTCGCATCCTACTTTTCCGTTGTGCTGGCTTTGGTAATAAAGCTTGCAATGCCTATAATGGCGGCGGAATTTATCCTCGAATTCTGCATGGGCGTACTGATGAAATCGGTTCCCCAGATACAGATAATGGTAGTCAATATCCAGCTGAAGGTGGCGTTCGGTTTTGCAATGCTGTTTTTAATGGCTGTGCCGCTTTCGGACTTCATTGACGGTTACCTCGAAAAATGGCTTGAGGCTCTGGAGACGTTTATGTCTGTTATTCCCGCGGTTTAGTTCCGGATCAGAGGAACGCGGTGCGGAAGTGTTACGCAATTGATGACCAATAAATGAGATGACCCTTTCGGCGGCGCGGAGGCACTGCAAACGCGTGTCAGCCGGAAATACCTATAGATAAAGGAAGAATCCTATGGCTGAAGGTACAACCGGTGAGAAAACCGAGGAAGCTACCCCTCATAAACGCCGTGAACAGCGTAAAGAGGGCAACGTTATGCAGAGCAAGGACGTGGTCACCGCCGCGTTCATAATGCTGGCGTTCTTCATTCTGAGACTGACAGCAAAGCTCATGTACAGCTTCACAACAAGCAGCATGACCTATTGGTTTACGCTTGCGGGAGGCGGTATGGACGACAACGGCACACGTATTGACGGAATGGAAATAGCTCCCAAGCTTATTCTTGAGATAGGAAAGGTGCTGATCTTTACTGCGGGACCTCTTCTGCTGGCCTCACTGCTTATCCCTGTGATCGCCACCGGCATACAGACAAAATTTATTTTTTCGAAAAAATCCTTTCAGTTTAAGCTCAGCAAGCTCAACCCTATTCAGGGGATCAAAAAAATGTTTTCTGTAAGCTCCCTTTTTGAGCTTGCAAAATCCCTGATAAAAATGATAATCCTTATGGCTGTGGTCTACAGCGAGATACAAAGCCGTGTTGTGGATTTTGCAAGGCTTATGCAGCTTGACCTTATTTCAGGTCTGCTTTATGTTGCCGAAGCCATATTTGCCATATGCATGAAGATCGCAATGGTATTTGTGGCAGTAGCTGCGGTGGACTTCCTGTTCCAGAAGTACAAATGGGAAAAGGACATGAAGATGACGAAGCAGGAGGTCAAGGAAGAGTACAAGCAAATGGAAGGCGACCCCCAGATCAAGGGCAAGAGACGTCAGAAGCAGCAGCAGATGGCTATGAGCCGTATGATGCAGGACGTTCCGAGCGCGGACGTTGTTATAAGAAACCCTACCCACTTTGCGGTAGCGGTAAGATACAACGAAACCTCCGACAGGGCTCCCGTGGTGGTAGCCAAGGGTGCGGACAATATGGCTTTCAAGATAATAGAAAAAGCTGAGGAAAACGGCGTGTCGGTGGTTGAAAACGTTCCTCTGGCAAGAGGTCTCTATAAGGCAGTGGACGTTGGACGGGAGATACCCTACGATTTTTACCGTGCTGTCGCCGAGGTGCTGGCTTTTGTATACGACCTGAAGGGCAAGGCTCCAAATGGCATGGAGCCTGCAAAGATAGTTAATTATCCGAATTACTGATTATTGACCGCCGATACGGGCGGAGCCCGACTTCTATTTTCTGCTTTCTAACCTCTAATTTCTAAGAAAGGCAGGTTACGTTATACCGTGAAAAAAATATTGAATAACATGGTGACGGTATTCGTTATCCTGGCGATCTTCCTCATCATTATCCCGCTGCCCACATGGCTGCTGGATATGCTGTTTGTTGTGAATATCGCGCTTTCACTTGTTATTCTGCTTATTACGATGTATATCAAGGAGCCGCTGGAATTTTCGATTTTCCCCTCCATGCTTCTTATAACTACTATTTTCAGACTGGGTCTTAATATTTCATCGACCCGACTTATTCTGTTCCAGCAGGGCTATGCGGGACAGATCGTAAAGGCGTTCGGTCAGTTTGTTATGAAAGGCAACGCGCTTATCGGTTTCATAGTTTTCATACTGATAACCGTAGTGCAGATGCTGGTAGTAACAAAGGGTGCGGAGCGAGTTGCGGAGGTAACCGCAAGGTTTACTCTGGACGCTATGCCCGGTAAGCAAATGGCTATAGACGCAGACCTTAACTCAGGAATCATCAACGAGGACGAAGCCAAGCTCCGCCGCGCCAAAATTCAGCGCGAATCGGATTTCTTCGGAGCTATGGACGGTGCCTCCAAATTTGTAAAGGGCGACGCTACGTTCTCCATTGTAGCCGCCATTGTTAACCTGCTGGGCGGTGCGGTGGTAGGTCTAATTTTTGACGGAATGGAGTTTACGGACATTCTGTCCACCTACACCATTGCCACTGTAGGCGACGGTCTTTGCTCCCAGATACCGGCACTTCTGATATCCACGGCAATGGGTATGATTGTTACCCGTTCCGCTTCGGAGGACAGCCTCAATATCGATATCAAGAACCAGTTTACCGCGCAGCCTCTGGTACTCATTATTGCGGGCATGGTAATGTTTGTAATGATGCTTATACCGGGTTTCCCGAAGCTTCAGCTTCTGGTTCTCGGCGCGATGCTTGTGGTTCTCGGGGTCATGCTTATGCGTACCCAGAGGGAGCTGGCTGCGGAGGCGGACACGACCGCTCAGGAAATGTCCGAAAACAGAGAAGCTCTTTCCGAAATGGAGTACTACAAGGACATCGACAACGTTTATAAGCTGCTTAACGTTGAACCTATCGAGATGGAATTTGGTTACAGCCTTATACCTCTTGCGGACGAGAGCTCGGGCGGCACGCTGATAGAGCGCGTGGTTATTTTCCGAAAGCAGTTTGCCATGGATATGGGTATGGTTTTCCCGTCGGTAAGAATGACGGATAACCAGCATATCAACCCTAACCAGTATGTTATAAAGGTAAAGGGCGAGATTGTGGCTCATGCAGAGATACTTATGGATCACTACCTTGCTCTCGACAGCGGAAGCGTTACAAAGGAGATCGACGGAATAGACACCGTTGAACCAGCCTTTAACATTCCGGCAAAATGGATACCCGAGCAGGATAAGCTCAGGGCGGAGATCGCAGGCTACACGCTTATCGACCCGACTTCGGTAATCATTACCCACCTGTCGGAAATAATAAAAAATTACGCTCACGAGCTGCTGTCAAGGCAGGATGTGAAAACTATGCTTGATAAGCTCAGGCAGACAAACGCTGCGGTGGTGGACGACATTGTGCCAAACATTGTTTCCCCCGCATATCTGCAAAAGGTACTGTGCCTGCTTCTGAAAGAAGGAGTGCCTATCAGGGATCTTCAGACTGTTCTGGAAACTATCGCGGACAACCAGTACAATATGAAGGATGTGGACATTACCACAGAGTACGTACGTCAGGCTCTGAAGCGCACCATTACCCGCCGTTTTTCGGACGGCGGTCAGATAAGAGTCCTTACCCTCGATACGGACACGGAAAACAAGATAGTGGCTTCCGTAAAGAAATCCGAGCAGGGTTCCTACCTTGCGATGGATCCCCAGACGATACAAAACCTTGTTACTGCTCTCAACGATCAGATAGAAAGAGTCAAGGATGTTGTTCCAATGCCTATCGTTCTTACGTCGCCTATTGTGCGTATCTACTTCAAAAAGCTTATCGACCAGTTTATACCCAATGTTACGGTGCTTTCGTTCAGCGAGATAGATAATTCAGTACAAATACAGGCTGTGGGAAATATCGCTCTCGACGCTGAAACGGCGGGAGTTTGATACCCGCAGGATGGGACGCAGGAACTGGGGGAGCATTCTCGGGACATTTGATATTATTCCTTTTTGTTCTTGCTTCCTGATTCTTAAATTCCTGCATCTAATAGGGCGGAGGTGAGTTCTGTGACCGGTAAAGCGGATAACGTAAAAGAAGAAAGAGCGCTTTTGCTGCTCAGGTACAAGGAGACCGGCGACAAGGGTCTTCGGAACCGCGTTATCATGGCTTATATGAATATCGTCAAGTACGCCGCGCTGTCAACAAGGAATATGTACATAAAGTTCGCGGAAACCGACGACGTTATCAACGAGGCGACTATTGCCCTGATGAGCGCTATTGACAGCTTCGATCCCAAAAAGGGCGTGAAGTTTGAGACCTATGCTTCCATAAAGGTGAGGGGCGCTATTATAGATTTTATCAGGCGGCAGGATTTTATCCCACGCGGTATAAGGCGTTTTGCAAGAGATTACGACGCGGCTTATTCCGCTCTTTACGAGGAGCTGGACAGAGAGCCTACCGCGGAGGAAATGGCGGAAAGAATGAAGCTTCCCGTGGAAAAGCTTGAAAGCTGCACAGCTCAGGCTGCTGCGGCGCAAACTCTTTCTTTTGAGGAAATGGTCATGGACAGCGGCTTCGATATCGCAGAAAAGGTGGACGACGACGGAATGTGGTCGGCGGAGGCGGGAGTCCACAGGCAGGAAAAGCTCAGGTATCTTGCCGATGCTATCAAGTCCCTGAAAGACAGGGAAAGACTTGTGGTCACACTTTATTACTACGAAAAACTCAGGTTTTCCGATATAGGGAAAGTTCTTGACGTTTCGGAAAGCCGGGTCTGCCAGATACATACGCAGGCTGTTCAAAAAATGAAAAAATATCTCGGAGATTATATGAACTAAGGAGGAGGCTTTAATATGCTCAGAGGCTACTATACCGCGGCAAACGGCATCATCAACGAACAGAGGATACTCAACGTCATCACCAATAACCTTGCCAACGCCAAAACGGCGGGCTATAAAGCGGACGAGGCTATTCCCACCACCTTTGCGGAGGAGCTGCTGCTCATCAATAACAGGCACAGCCAGACGGGTACTATCCGTTACCGCACTATTGACTACACCTATACCAATACGGAGCAGGGCTCCTTTGAGAACACGGGTTCGCGTCTTGATATGGCTCTTGTGGGCAACGTGTACTTCAATATCGAGGAACGCAGAACCGGTGAGACTCTTCTCAGCAGGAACGGTCAGTTCACAATAAACGGCGAGGGTTATCTTACCCTCGGTACTACGGGTTATGTTCTCGATGAAAACGGAGAGCGTATTCAGCTTGGCACAGCCGATTTTCAGGTTGACCGCCTCGGTGAGATAACCACCGGAGACGGAAGAGTTTTCCGGCTGGGACTCAGCTACGTCGCTCCGGGGGCGGATGTGGAAAAAGTCGACGACAACCTTATGAGGCCTTATGAGGACGCTCCCATAGGAAACCTTCCGGACGATATTTATTATCAGGTAAAACAGGGCTGGTACGAGCGCTCCAACGTTGACGTGGCGGAGGAGACTATTGCCGCCATGGACGCGCAGCACGTTTTTACAGCGTGCAGTTCTGCGCTCAAAATTGCAAACAGCATGAATCAGCTTGCGGCAAACGAGCTTGCAAGCATTAACTGAGCGAAACGGTAAAGCGGTAACCGCTTTCGGAATAAATTTGGAAAGGAACTGAAGCTATGAGCAATATAGGATACTACACCGCTGCCTCTGGCGTAATAAGCTATCAGTACGCTATGGACGTTACGGCGAACAATCTGGCAAACGTTAATACTTTTGGCTTTAAGGCGTCGAGACCGTCTTTCGCCGACCTCATCTATACGGAGAGGAACAACAACAATACCGAGACTCAGTTCGGTCACGGAGTAAGAGTGCAGAAGACAGACATGATGTTCGAGCAGTCCCAGCTGAGGGAAACCGGCAGACCCCTCGATTTTGCGGCTTTGAACGAGGGCTTCTTTGCGGTACAAACTCCTGAAAACGCCGTTACCTACACCAAGGACGGCTCTTTCATAATCACAAAGGAAAGCGAAGCCGAGGACGCTCCGTGGCTTCTTTGCAACTCTTGGGGAGGCTGGGTGCTCGACTATGAGGGAAACCGCATAGAGGTGCCTTTTAAGGAAAACGCGCCTACGGAAATAGACGACGCGGCTCTTACGCAGATGATCGGCGTATACAGGTTTGAAAATCCCTACGGTCTGGATATGGTGGGGGACAACTACTATATCGAAACGGCTTCAAGCGGTCCTGCGCAGGCGGACGAGGGCGCTGGCAAAAAGCAGAGGTGGCTCGAGGCTTCGGGAACGAACGTGGCGAACGAAATGACGAAGGTCATTGAATTTCAGAGAGCTTATCAGCTCAATGTCAATATGGTAAAGACCCACGACGAGCTTGAAAATATCATAAACAATCTCAGAAACTGATTTTGAGGAAAGGATAAACCGGTATGGCGATAAAAAACATTGAACAGCTTCAGGATATGCATCTGGACGTTCTTAAGGAGCTGGGAAGTATAGGATCGGGAAATGCCGCAAGCGCACTTTCTGAACTTTTGCAGTGCAATACGGATATAGCCGTTCCGTCTGTTAAGGTTCTTGATTTCAGCGACGCGGTGAACTTTCTAGGCGGTCCCGAAAATATTGCGATAGGTATGCTCATAAGTATCAAAGGCGATATAACGGGAATGATGCTGTATGTTCTTCAGCAGTCCTTTGCAAGCAGAATGACAAAGGCTCTTTTTGGGTCGGAGATCGAAAATCTTCTTGAAATGAATGACATGGAAAAATCCTTTATTTCCGAGGTCGGAAATATTATGGGAGGCTCGTACATAAATGCGATAGCGGCTCTTACGGGAATGACTATAGACATTTCTGTGCCCGTAATGACCGTTGATATGGTCGGAGCAATTCTTAGCGTTCCGGTCATTGAATTCGCACAGGTCGGAAATAAAGCGCTTTTTATTGATGACAGCTTCAAGATAGACGGCGGCGAAATAAAAAGCAACATGATACTTGTTCCCGAGATGGAGTCTCTTGAAACTCTTTTCACAAGACTGGGAGTGAGTGGATAATGGCAAACACTGTTACAGTTGGCATTGCGGATTTGAACGTTGTAAAGTCACCCGACACGCTGGTTACATACGCCCTTGGTTCATGCGTTGGTATCTGTCTGTACGATCCCGACAAAAAGATCGCGGGGCTGGCTCACATTATGCTGCCGTTAAGCACGGAGGCTGCACAGGGAGTTAACAACAAGCGCAGATACGCCGATACGGGCATAGCGGAGCTTATCCAGAAAATGACTATGCTTGGTGCGAACAAGGCGCGTCTTACAGCCAAAATCGCCGGGGGAGCCCAGATGTTCAGTGTTAATTCAACGGTATTCAATATCGGCGAGAGAAATGTTGCGGCGGTAAAGCAGGTTTTAGCGTCCTACAGGATAAAAATTTTGGCGGAAGAAACGGGAGCGAATTTCGGGCGCACTCAGTATTTTCACGGAGATACGGGCGTAATGGAGATCCGCGCCGCAACAAGGCCTACAAAGATGTACTGATCCCAACTTGCAGTAAAAGTGCAGAAAAAAATCTTCTTAAAAATTATGTATGCAAATTTTTGCTTGATTTTTTGTACACTTTTTATCAGGGATCAGTATAAATCAAAACACAAAAGGGTATCGCTCCGGAGTGAGCGGTACCCTTTGATCTTGTTTATATCCACATAAGACAAAGACGCGCAAAGTCTTATGTAGCGTCGTTATGCAGACCGAAGCTGATGGACAGGGCGCTGTTGACTCTGGTCATAGCGGTGGGGTCGAGCTCGCCCATGCGTTCCTTAAGGCGTTTTTTGTCGATTGTCCTGATCTGTTCGAGAAGAACTATGCTGTCTTTTTGCAGTCCGCACTTGTCGGCATTCAGCTCAATGTGTGTGGGCAGCTTGGTTTTTTCACGCTGGCTGGTTATTGCTGCGGCAATGACTGTGGGACTGTGTTTGTTTCCCACGTCGTTCTGGACGATCAGCACGGGACGTATCCCGCCCTGTTCAGAGCCCACAACGGGGCTGAGGTCTGCGTAATAAATTTCTCCCCTTTTTACTGACACTTCCATACACTCCTATTTTACCGAGTTGCGGCTGCTTTGGAGCTGCCGCCTTATGGTATTATTGTTGACGGTTTTTGTGAAAATAATCACCGCTTACAATTTTTCATATTCGGCAAATATATTGGGACATTTCATTATATGCAGGGATGGTTGTACGGGGTCAGTGCCGCAGCCTATGAAGCAGATACGGTTCCGGGAACTGTCATTGTCCTGCTAAATGTTTTTCTGCTGTTATAGTACTTATCGGCCTGCGGAGAATTAAAAATACTTGAGCAAAACGGCAGGTGTGTGGTATGAGGTTTATTAGCCGAAAGATTTATGCCGGCTTGCAGGCAGTTGGACATCATGCCGTAAGGTACATATCGAAAACCGCAGGTAAAGAGCCTGACGGAACTACTATAGCGGTACTAATAATAACCGTTTTGTACAGGTACTACAACATAAAAAGGCTATGCGGGCAAAACCGCATAGCCTTTGGCTTTATTAGTCTTACTTGTTGATCCTTGCTTCGAGAGCGTCAAGCTGCTTTTCGAGAGCCTGGGGAACATTGCCGCCCTTGTCGGAAATGTCCTCCTTGTAGTATCTTCTCATCTCTGCGATCTCCTTGGACCAAAGCTCCTTGTCAACGTCGAGAAGCTTATCCATGATTTCGGGAGTTACCTCGTCCTCTATGCCGGATACGTCGATATCGCCCTTCTTGGGGAGGTAGCCGATAGCGGTCTCCTCAGCGTCGATCTCGCCGTCACAGCGCTTGATGATCCAGTCGAGAACTCTCATGTTATCGCCGAAGCCCGGCCAGATGAAGTTGCCGTTCTCGTCCTGCTTGAACCAGTTAACATTGAAAATCTTAGGCGCTTTGTCGCCAAGCTTTTCGCCCATTTCAAGCCAGTGATTCCAGTAATCACCTACATTGTAGCCGATAAAGGGCTTCATAGCCATAGGGTCGTGACGGAGCACGCCTACCGCGCCGGTAGCAGCCGCAGTAGTCTCGGAAGAAACAGCGGAGCCCATATAGGTGCCGTGTACCCAGTCAAAGGACTGATATACCAGAGGCGTTGTGGAAGCTCTTCTTCCGCCAAAGATTATTGCGGAAATAGGCACGCCCTGAGGATTGTTGAACTCGGGGGAAATGCATGGACAGTTTTCTGCGGGAGCTGTAAATCTGGAGTTGGGGTGAGCAAGCTTTTCTCCGCCTGCTGTGAACTCCTTGCCGTTTACCTTAGCGCCCTTCCACTCGGTAGCGTTCTCGGGAGGATTCTTGTCAAGGCCTTCCCACCAAACGGTGTTTGTATCGTTGTTGAGAGCAACGTTTGTGAAGATAGTGTTCTTCTTTGTGGAAGCCAGAGCGTTGAAGTTGGATTTAGCATTTGTTCCGGGAGCAACGCCGAAGAAGCCGTTTTCGGGGTTGATAGCGTAAAGTCTGCCGTCCTCGCCCTGCTTCATCCATGCGATATCGTCGCCGACTGTGAATACTTCATAGCCCTTAGCCTTGTATCCCTCGGGCGGGATAAGCATTGCAAGGTTGGTCTTTCCGCAGGCAGAGGGGAAAGCGGCTGTGATGTACTTAACTTCGCCGTTAGGCTTTTTCACGCCGAGGATAAGCATATGCTCAGCCATCCAGCCCTCCATTTTGCCCTGATAGGAAGCGATACGGAGAGCGAAGCACTTCTTGCCGAGAAGAACGTTTCCGCCGTATGCGGAGTTGATGGACCAGATGGTGTTGTCCTCGGGGAAGTGTACGATATATCTGTTTTCAGGATCAACCTGAGCTTTGGAATGGAGACCTCTTACAAAGTCGTTGGACTCATCTCCAAGGTTCTCAAAAGCAGCCTTGCCCATTCTTGTCATGATGTTCATGTTAAGAACAACGTAGATAGAATCTGTAAGCTCAACGCCCACTTTTGCGAGGGGAGAGCCGATAGGTCCCATGGAGTAGGGGATAACGTACATTGTTCTGCCCTTCATAACGCCGTCGTAGAGAGGGGTCAGCTTAGCGTACATTTCCTTTGGATCGCACCAGTTGTTTGTAGGACCCGCGTCCTCTTTGCGTCTGCTGCATATGAAAGTTCTGTCCTCAACACGTGCAACGTCGTTGGGGCGAGTTCTGTGGTACAGGCAGCCGGGGAGTTCGTCCTGATTAAGCTTATACATTTTATCCCAGCTGTCGTCGGGGAGAGAGCATACCTCTTCCGTAAGAGCGTCAAGCTGTTCCTTAGAGCCGTCGATCCAAACGACCTTTTCGGGCTTTGTGAGCGCGATCATTTCGTCGACCCACTTGTTGACATTAGGGTTTTTTGTAAGTGACATAAATTTACAGCTCCTTTAAAAATAATATGAAACGAAATTCGGATATTTCCGCTACAAAAACCTTGATTTCGGGAATAAAACGGCAAAAATATTCAAATTTCCCACAAATACTATTATATACCAAAGCGGTCAATAAGTCAATTAAAAATTTGTTAAAAAATACGGCTGTACTTTAATAAAGCAATAAATCAAAAGAGAGGCGGAAAGCCACCCCTCTTTATTTGTCTTATATTATCTGAGCTTTGAGCCGTTGGGGATATCCTTGTCAACGAAAATAACGCGCGCGTCCTCGCCAACGTCGGCGGCAACTATCATTCCGTTGGACTCAGCTCCGCAGAGCTTTGCGGGAGCAAGGTTCGCAACGACAATTACTTTCTTTCCGATCAAATCTTCGGGAGCGTACCATTTGGCTATTCCCGAGACAACCTGACGTGTTCCGAAGCCGTCGTCCAATTGCAGACACAAAAGCTTTTTTGCTTTCGGTACTTTTTCGCAGGATTTTACTTCAGCGACCCGCAAGTCTACCTTGCCGAAATCATCTATCTTAATGGTTTCGGAAATCGGCGCAAGATTTGCCTTGTCTTCGTCCTCGGACTTCGGTGCGTTCTTTAAAAGTATAGCGTTAAGCTCCTCGGTCTCCTTATCGATGTCCAGACGGGGGAAAAGCACCTCTCCCTTATGGACGGTAACATTTGCAGGCAGCACTCCGAATTTTCCCGCGTTTCCGTAGGTTATAAGGCTTTCTTCAGCGCCTATCTGTTCCCAAACCTTAGGCATTGTGGTGGGCATAAAGCAGGACAGCAGGGTAGTGGAAATTCTTATTGATTCCAAAAGGTTATAGAGTACCGTTGCAAGTCTTGCCTTTTTATTTTCGTCCTTTGCCAGTACCCACGGTGCGGTCTCGTCAATATACTTGTTGGCTCGGCTTATTACCTTGAATATCTCCGCAAGAGCATTGTTAAGCTGGGTTTCGTCCACATATCTGTCAACGCTGGTACGGAGATTTTCCGTCATTGAAATAAGCTCATTGTCGAGATCGTCAGTCTCGCGGTCTGCGGGGAGAGTTCCGTCAAAATATTTTATAACCATTGCCACGGTGCGGGAAACAAGGTTGCCCAGATCGTTGGCAAGGTCGGAGTTGATGCGGTCTATCATAATTTTGTTTGAGAAAGAGCTGTCCGAACCTAAAGCCATTTCACGCATAATGTGATAACGGATAGAGTCCGCGCCGTAGCGTTCTCCCAAAACGAACGGGTCTACAACGTTGCCGAGGGACTTGCTCATCTTCTGACCGTTAAAGGTTATCCAGCCGTGTACTGCAAGGTGCTTAGGCAGGGGCAGGTCAAGAGCCATAAGGATAGCCGGCCAGATTATTGCGTGGAAACGCATGATGTCCTTAGCTACCATGTGGACGTCCGCAGGCCAGAATTTTTCATAATCGCTGTGGGCGGAATTTTCATAGCCCAGCGCCGTGATGTAGTTGTTTAGAGCGTCTATCCATACGTATACAACGTGCTTTTCGTCAAAGGTGACAGGTATACCCCATTTAAAGGTGGTTCTTGAAACGCACAGGTCTTCAAGTCCGGGCTTGATAAAGTTGTTTACAAGCTCCTGCGCCCTTGTTTTGGGGCGGAGGTAATCTGTTTCGAGCAAAAGTTTTTCTATACGCTCCGCAAAGGGGGACATTTTAAGGAAGTAGGCTTCCTCTCTTGCTTCCTTGACCTCGCGGTGGCATTCGGGGCAGCAGCCGTTTTCATCAAGCTGGGATTCCGTCCAGAAGCTTTCACACGGGGTGCAGTACTTGCCCTTGTATTCACCCTTGTAGATATAGCCTTTGTCGTACAGGTTCTTGAAAATCTTCTGTACAGCTTCCACGTGGTAATAGTCGGTAGTGCGTATATAGCGGTCGTAGCTGATGTTCATATACGACCAGAGGTTTTTAAAAATTTTAACGATATCGTCAACGTACTGCTGAGGGGTAACTCCTTTTTCAGAGGCCTTTTCTTCTATTTTCTGACCGTGCTCGTCGGTTCCCGTAAGGAACATAACGTCATAGCCCTGCATACGTTTGTAGCGCGCAATCGAGTCGCAGGCAACGGTTGTATAGCAATGCCCGATATGGGGATTTCCCGAGGGGTAGTAAATGGGCGTGGTGATGTAAAAGGTTTTGTTTGGCATTTTGTATTCCTCCAAATGGTATATTTTAAACAAACGTTAATACAGTGAAAATTGAAATTACCATAGATGCCAGAGCACGGCAACAGATAAGGCATCTTTACGGTTTACGGTCACGTCAGCTTTGCAGACCGGGCGGTAGATCGTCGGGCATATAGTAAACGTTCAATTCGGGCTTCAGGCATGCTCCTTGCTTGCGCCGCACAGTTTACATAGTTTGCACAGTCTGAACAGTCTGCGAGGATACGCTGTTTTTTATCACTGATATTCTTTGAGCAGGTTGGTCAGCAAATAAATAAAGCCTCCCGCCGCTAAAGCAAGATATAAATATTATGCACTATACCGCGCCGATAAATATCCGTATAGCAAAAGCAAGTATCATTGCAAAAACAGTTCTCAAAAAGGCTTTAAGCAATCTTCCCGTGACAGACGCTTCTTTAAATTACTGCGTTTTAACATTATTATACATCAAAATACGCGGCTTGTCAAATATAGCTAAAGAAATATAGTACAGAAGATGAAAGAATTTGGTCTATATATTATACCTTAAATGCAGGGCGCAAGTTTTAGTTATGTTGTTCGGGCTGACCGCAAGCAGGCAGACTTCCTCGTTTGGAGAATTATGTTATTTAAATTTATAGCACAGCATTTCTTTAAACATGAGCCAATAAATATAACGAACTTTAAATAATATGTAACCGCATTGTAACTTCGCGGAAAAGTCTGAAAAAAGGCAAAAAAATATGCAGGACATATGCCCTGCATTTAAATAAATTGAGATAAAGAAAATATGTGTAGAACAAAAGAAAGGAGACAACAAAACGGATGTTAAACTAATTAATGTATTAGACGATTTCTAACATCGTTATTATTATAACCCATTTACTGCCCGCCGTCAACAGGTTTTGGCAAGATTTTTTCATTTTGTATACATGCACAATTTGGTATGGGATTATTTGTGGGATTTGTGCTTTTTGCTTTAAAGCTGCTGTTTTGCAGCGGAATATATGGTGTACCGAAAGCAAAATCGGCAAAAAATAACACAATTCAAAAAATTATAATTAAATTTCATTATATCACATTATTTACGCATTGTCAAGGGGTTTGCGCATATACGTTAAATTAAATTTCAGGGAATATTTACACGGCGTAATCGGCGGACTTATCCGCCGGAGCGGTATCGTCAGGCTCGCTGCGGTAAAGCAGCTTCATTACTACCGGGGTTATAATGGAGGAGCATATTATCAGAAGAATGACCGAGGTAAAAAACACCGGCTCCATAAGTCCCACGGCAAGACCTTTCTGCGCTACTATCAAAGCCACTTCTCCGCGGGTCATCATGCCCACGCCGATCTTGAAGCAGTCTCTGCCCTTGTAGCCGAACAGGCGGGATACTCCCCCACAGCCGATGATCTTTGTTACCAGAGCAACAAGCACGAAGCACACCGAGAAAAGCAGAAGCGAGGCGGTAAGTCCGGAAAATTCCGTTTTAAGACCGATACTCGCAAAGAATACAGGTCCGAATATCATATAGGAGCTTATGTCCATTTTTTCGGCTATGTACTCCGAGTCGCGCAGGTTGCAGAGAATTATTCCCGCCACATATGCGCCTGTGATATCGGCTATTCCAAAATATTTTTCAGCCGCGTACGCCATTGCAAAGCACAGGCACAGTCCCAGTATCGGTATGCGGCGCTGGTGAAAGTACCGCTTGTCGATAAGTTTGAACATCTTATATATAATGAATCCTACGACAAGAGCAAAAGCAAAGAAAAGAACGGTGTTTATAATTACCTGCATGGAGTTGGATTCGGGGCTTTTGAAGCCGATGACAAAGGTCAGTACTATAATGCCTATAACGTCGTCAATGATCGCCGCACTCATGATGACCGTGCCTACCTTGCTTTTTAGCCTGCCGAGCTCGCGCAGTGTCTGGACGGTTATTCCCACCGATGTGGCGGTCATTATCACGCCCGTAAAAATCGCTTTGTAAAACAGATCCGAGCCTGCGGGAGAAAAACCGTAAAAGCAGGAGTACAGAAAATATCCGCCGAAAAGGGGCACTGCAACGCCCATGCAGGCTATTACAAGAGCCACCGGCCCCGTGTGGAGAAGCTCTTTGAGATCGGTCTCAAGTCCTGCGTAAAACATAAGCAGGAGCACGCCTATTTCCGCAAGCTGGGCTATAAAGTCGGACTGCCCCACCAGTCCCAGAACGGAGGGGCCTATTATAAGTCCCGCCACGATCTCGCCCACCACCTGCGGAGCTTTCAGCTTTTTTGCCAGCAGTCCGAAAAGCTTTGCAAAAAGAATTATTATTGCCAGATCCCTGAAAACTTCAATTTTCATAAATTCACCTCAAGCATTACTGCACACATTATATATAGTATTTTGCGGAGAAAACCGTCCGCATAAAAACCAATGCATTTTATTATATACCCGCTTTTTCACAAAATCAACATAAATTTTGTTACTTTTTTGCGGCACGCTTTTTTGGTTTTTGAGCCAAATTTTTAGCAATTTAATGTATAATTCGGCATATTTTGTGCATAATTTATACAGCAGATGGCAAATTCGGCATGATTCGTTGTGCATTGCTACAAATCGGAAAATTTCTCTTGACAAACGGATCGAATCGTAGTATACTAAATAAGCTGACTCGCGGAGAGGCGGACAGGCACTGAAGAAAAAGTTTAAAAACTTTTGAAAAAGTACTTGACAAACTGAAATGCTTGTGATATAATAGACAAGCGTTCCGCAAAGGAAGCGAATGGAATCTTGAAAATTGAACAACAAACGAACCTGAAAGAATGGAAGAAGAACCCTGAAATTCCGAGGGAGAGCGAAGGGAGAACAACCGAAAGGCTGGAGGAACAGAGTTTGACCAAAGAAAAAAGAAGCTCGTAGTCCGCGAGGGAAAATAAAGGAATGGTCAGAAGAGAAGCTGACAAGTCAGTAGACTGAAAGAGTTTACGGGATAGATTTTAACGCGCAGAGATGAGCGTTTAAATACAAACTTACTAAAGAGTTTGATCCTGGCTCAGGACGAACGCTGGCGGCACGCTTAACACATGCAAGTCGAACGGACTTGAGAGAGCTTGCTCTCTCAAGTTAGTGGCGGACGGGTGAGTAA
>Ga0209064_1000919_pt1 | contig 57033 bp, 50 predicted proteins | sample Inofromicrocosms_FD_187498 | JGI IMG/M metagenome (GOLD analysis project Ga0209064, IMG submission 187498) | Mouse cecum microbial communities from Vienna, Austria - Inoculum for glucosamine and mucus D2O microcosms (SPAdes) (version 2) | ecosystem: Host-associated > Mammals > Digestive system >...
AGCCAGGATCAAACTCTCGTCTAAAAGCTTAGCTTCGGTCTTTCACGAAGCTTAGCTTTTAGACGCTTCGCAATGTTTTTTATTGCGAAGCATCCTTTACTCGGCTCCGTTTTCCCGAAACATCCTTCTATCACTACCCATTCTCAACGGGCAATCATTTCAAGTTTAATCTCGGTCAAGAAAAATGCTCGCTTTTTCTTTTCCCGTTATTACTGTTTATAAGGTTGACACTCACTGCTCAACGAGCCACCTGCTTAACCAGGCATTCCATCTCACACTTCATGTCACGTTCTGAAAATTTTCTCTTAGAAATTTTTCAGGGATGTTGTCTATTGTTTAATTATCAAGGTTCTGTGTTTTTGTTGTCTCTCTTGCGACAGCTATATTAGATTATCACATCTGTCATTATTTGTCAACAACTTTTTTTATTTATTTTTTGCTTTCTTTTTCGTGATCTCTCACTCATCCGACAGCTCAATTAGATTACCATATTTGTCATTTCTTGTCAACACATATTTCCAATTTTTTTAATTATTTTTTCTACCTGTCGAACTGCACGTCTTTCCGCCGGATTTTGACCGCAAAAACACATTAAACTCCGACACTGACCGCCTCGCCTACGCTTTTCACACCTATTACCGTGATTCCTTCTACCTTTCCAACCGACTTCACAGACACCTCCGGAATCACACAAACCTTAAATCCCAGCTTCTTCGCCTCAGACACACGCTGATCCGGCATAGACACCGCCCGGACTTCTCCGCTGAGCCCAACTTCACCAAATACGATCACATCCTCCGCGATCGGACGATTCTTATAACTTGACACAATAGCCATCACAATTCCCAGATCTGCCGCCGGTTCGTTTAACCGAATCCCTCCGGCAATATTTACATAAGCGTCATAATTCGACAGCTGCAGTCCCAGCCGTTTCTCCAACACTGCCATCAGAAGATTTACGCGGTTATAATCCAACCCCGCAGCCGTCCTTCTCGGCATTCCAAAATTCGTCTTGCACACCAACGCCTGGATCTCCATCAACATAGGCCTGGTTCCCTCAATGGCACAGGCAACCACAGAGCCAGAGGCATGTTCCGGTTTCCCGCTGAGCATGAATTCCGACGGATTCTTCACCTCCACAAGCCCCTCTTTTCTCATCTCAAAGACGCCGATCTCATTGGTGGACCCGAAACGATTCTTCACTCCCCGAAGGATCCGATAGGAGGCATGGCGGTCTCCTTCAAAATACAGAACCGTATCTACCATATGTTCCAATACTCTCGGGCCCGCCACAGTCCCTTCCTTCGTCACATGCCCCACAATGAATATAGAGATATTCAATCCTTTTGCAAGCTGCATAAAGACATTGGTTGATTCTCTTACCTGCGAGACACTCCCCGGCGCAGAACCTACTTCTTCATTGTACATAGTCTGGATCGAATCAATTACCACCATATCAGGCTTCTGCTGCTCGATTATCCGCCGGATAATATCCAGTCCCGTCTCACACAGAAGATACAGATTCTCCGAGAATTCTCCCATGCGGTTCGCCCGCAGTTTGATCTGTTTCAAGGATTCTTCCCCGGATATGTACAGTAATTTCCGTCCCATCGCCGACAACCGTTGGCAAACCTGCAGAAGCAGCGTTGACTTGCCGATCCCCGGATCACCTCCGACTAACACCAGAGACCCCTTCACGATCCCGCCGCCAAGAACCCGGTCCAGTTCCGCGATCTGCGTCAACATGCGGTCATCCTCATCGGTCTCAATGCTTGACAAGGTTACTGCCTGTGCTTCCCTGCACTCCTTCACCGTCTTTGACGCAGCGGGCGTAACCTTCTCCTCCACGAATGTATTCCATTCCCTGCATGCCGGACATTGCCCCAGCCATTTCGTCTCTTCATGCCCGCAATTCTGGCAGAAATATATACTCTTTTTTGTCTTTGCCATATTCCCTCTCCTAATTTTCCTGCAACCAAGAACCCTTAGAACAACAGTTCGGTAGCGATGCTTAGAAAAAGGCTGCCGCTATGCAACAGCCTCTTTTTACTTATATGCCCTTGCCAGGCTATTTTCTGACGACCCTGACCTCTACACTTCGATCCGCTTCCAGTTCGGCGCTGACACTCAGCTTCCCGCTTAAATTTGTCTTCATATCTCCGACATTCACATCATCCATATACACCTTGTATTCGCTGTCCGCTTCCAGCTCAAGGGTAAACTGTGCATCTTTTGTGCCGGATACCCTGAATGACACGGTATCTTCGTCTGCCCTGAAATTCTCAACAGCGGTTCCCGGAACAGACTCATATACAAACATACCGTTCTTCTCGAGCTTAGTGATCTCAGCAAAAGTCTTAACCTTGTATATGTCTCCCTGAAATTCAAACCCATCAAGCTTAGTCTTACTGCTTAGAGTATAATCTCCAAAGCTAAGGGTTCCATCTGCTTCAGTCTTTAATAATTCTTTCACTGCTGCCATATTTGTTTCTCCTCCTGAGGTTCTTCTGTGTCTCCGGAAATACCTTATATGATCCCGAAAACAATTCTTTTGTACCACCTATTATATCTCATATCCAGATTAATTTGTAGTCTTTGAAATAAATTTTATTTCTTTTTTAGACAACCCGACTATGACTTCCGAATCCCTTACAACCTCTCCGCTTAAGATCGCTTCCGCAAGACCATCCTCCATCTGGTTCTGGACTGCCCTCCGAAGGGGACGCGCCCCATATTTCTGATCCGTTCCGGTCTCCACAATAAATTTCTTCACAGAATCTCTGATCGTAAGGCGGATTCCCAACTGATCCTCCGCACGCTTAATGAATTCCTTACACAAAAGACTTACGATCTTCTTCATCTGATCGCCGCTCAGCGGATGGAATACCAGTATCTCATCAATCCGGTTCAGGAACTCAGGACGGAAGATCAGCTTGATCTCCTTCATGACATTGCCTTTCATCCTCTTATAGTCTCCTGCCGCGTCTTCCTTGACATTAAACCCTAACTTCTTCGGGTCTATGATCGTCTGCGCTCCCGCATTGGACGTCATAATGATCACTGTGTTGCGAAAATCTACTTTCCTTCCCTGAGAATCCGTGATATGTCCGTCATCTAGCACCTGCAGCAGGATATTGAACACATCCGGATGTGCCTTCTCGATCTCGTCAAATAAGACCACGGAATAGGGCCTGCGGCGCACCCGCTCACTTAACTGCCCGCCGTCGTCATGTCCGATATATCCCGGAGGCGCTCCGATCATCTTTGCTACACTGTGCTTCTCCATATATTCGGACATATCTACCCGGATCATAGAATCTTCATTTCCGAAAAGAGCTTCCGCCAATGCTTTGGATAATTCTGTCTTCCCAACTCCGGTCGGCCCAAGAAACAGGAAAGAACCGATCGGGCGCTTCGGATCCTTAAGCCCGACCCTTCCGCGCTTCACAGCCTTTGCCACAGCCGTCACCGCCTCATCTTGTCCCACCACTCTCTGATGCAGCACTTTTTCGAGATTATTAAGCCTCATGCTCTCTGACTCCGCCAGTCTCTGAACCGGGATCTTCGTCCATTGTGACACGACGTCTGCGATATCCTCTTCCGTTACAACGACTCTGCGATCCCCGTTTTTCTTATCAAAACGTCTCTTCAACTGTTCCAGTTTCTTTTCCGAGATTTCCTGTTCTCTGCGGATCCTCGATGCTTCCGGGATATCTCCGCTGCGGATCGCCGCCTCAAGCTCTCCTGTCAGCTCCATGATATATTGTTCTGCCTCTAATATATTCTCCGGAATCTTGAATCCGCGAAGACTTACCTTTGAGCACGCTTCATCCAGTACGTCTATTGCCTTATCCGGCAGAAACCTGTCGTTCACATATCTGCTTGCCAGCTTTACCGCCGCATCCAGCGCGCCCTCATCTATGTCCACATGATGATGGTCTTCATAACGCCTCTGCAGGCCGCGCAAGATGTCCAGGCAATGCTCTTCTGTGGGTTCTTCCACCGTAACAGGCTGGAATCTGCGTTCCAGCGCGGCATCTTTTTCCAGATATTTGCGGTATTCCGTAATCGTCGTCGCACCGATCAGCTGTATCTCGCCTCTTGCAAGAGATGGTTTCATGATATTTGACGCATTGATCGCTCCTTCGGCGCCGCCTGCGCCAATGATCGTATGCACTTCATCCAGGAATAAGATCACATTACCCAATGCCTTCACTTCCTGTATCAGCCGCTTCATTCTCTCTTCAAACTCTCCGCGGTACTTAGAACCGGCGATCATACCTGCCAGATCCATGGTCAGGATCCTCTTATCCTTCATTCCTTCCGGCACAACGCCCGCTGCGATCTGAGTTGCCAGGCCTTCGATCACCGCCGTCTTTCCTACGCCCGGCTCTCCCACCAGGCACGGATTATTCTTTGTCCTTCTGCTCAAAACCTGTATGAGACGGTTGATCTCATCCTCTCTTCCGATCACCGGATCCAGTTTCCCTTCCTCCGCCTGTGCGGTCAGATCCGTCCCATACTGCTCAAGGATGCCTTCCCGCCTTCTTCCGCTTTCCTGCATCAATTCATCCTGATATGCTTTAAAATCTGCTCCCAGTACTCCAAAAATATCCTGGTATATTTTCTGGGTATTGATATTCAGCGTCTGCAAGATCCTTGCCGCCACAGACCCCATATCACGCAGCAGCGCCAGAAGCAGATGCTCCGTCCCGATCTTCTCCGAATGAAAACGTGATGCTTCTATCTTACTTTCCTCCAGAATATACTCAAGCCGCGGGCTGACCTCCGGATGATGCGCTACCACCGTCGCCCCTACCGGGGTTACCAGTTCATCCACCACTTTCCGGATCTTGTCTTCCTCTACTCCATTTGCGGCAAGAACCTGCCCCGCCACGCCGGTGTACACTTCCCGCAGGCCTAAAAGCAGATGCTCCGTCCCCACATATGGGTGATTCAGCTTTTTTGCCGTATCTCTCGCTATTTTTAAAACCTGGTTTGCCTGTTCCGTATACTTCATCTAAGTTCTTTCCTTTCCTGTCTGACTTTTCTATTCATTCTTACTCTGCCTGCACACATTCCAACCTTCGATCTTGCATTCTTCTCCGACCTACTTCGGAAAACCTTTATAAATCCTCATATTCATCGTAGATCTCTTCTATCAAGGCATACACTTCTTCTTTTGAAATATTCTTGCATCTTCCTCTTGCCAGTAATACGCGGAGCTGTTCCCTCATATCCAACAATTCTCTCGCCTTATCCATATCAATGGCGATCACTGCGCCTTTCCTTCTGTCCAACCGGATAAATCCTTCCTGCTTTAGTATGGAGTAAGCCTTATTCACCGTATGCATATTGATGCCTACCGTATTCGCAAGCTGTCTCACCGACGGAAGAGAATCACCTTCCCGGATCATATTCATGGCTATCCCCATGATGATCTGATTCTGAAGCTGGACATAGATTGCTTCATCGCTGTTAAAATCAATCTCTATCAGCATTGTATCACCTTTTCTCATCCTGTTTCTTTTGTTCTAGGCATACTATAACATAATTGAAGAGAGCTTACAAGATAATTTGTAAGCTCTCTCTTTTGCTGCTTATTCGCATAACGATGCTTTTCTTACGCTTCGTCAATCGCCTTTCCTATATCATGACGCATATATTTATTGTCGAACTGCACCCACTCTGTTGCGGCATAGGCATTGGCTCTCGCCTCTTTCAGATCCTTCCCCTTTGCCGTGATCCCAAGCACACGTCCGCCGCTTGTCACGATCTGCTCTCCCTCAAATTTCGTACCGGCATGGAAGCAATAGTATCCTTCCTGTTTTGCAAATTCTTCCAGTCCGCTGATCGGAAGTCCCTTCTCATACGCAACCGGATATCCCTCGCTTGCCAGGACCACACAGACTGCCGCATTGTCTTCAAACTGCAGGTCAACCTTGTCAAGCGTCCCGTCGATACAGGCTTCTACTACTTCGATGATATCATTCTTCATCCGCGGCAGGACAACCTGCGCCTCCGGATCCCCGAACCTTGCGTTATACTCCAACACCTTCGGTCCTTCTTCCGTCAGCATCAGCCCGAAGAATATGACTCCCTTGAACGGTCTTCCCTCTGCCTTCATGGCGTCCACCGTCGCCTGATAGATATATTTATTGCAGAAATCTTCCACTTCCTTCGTATAGAACGGGCTTGGAGAAAATGTTCCCATACCGCCTGTATTAAGCCCTGTATCTCCGTCTCCGGCGCGCTTATGATCCTGCGCCGACGTCATGGTCTTGATCGTATTGCCATCTACAAAAGAAAGAACCGACACTTCCCTGCCTGTCATGAATTCCTCGATCACCATCTCATTGCCTGCGTCTCCGAATTTTCTATCCAGCATAATGGTCTTAACGCCTTCTTTTGCCTCCTCAAGCGTATTGCAGATCAGTACGCCTTTGCCAAGCGCAAGTCCGTCCGCCTTAAGCACGATCGGGAACTTTGCCGTCTCAAGATATGCAAGCGCCTTCTTGGCATCCGTAAAGTTCTCATACCCTGCTGTCGGAATATGATATTTCTTCATCAGATCCTTGGAAAATGCCTTGGAACCTTCCAGGATCGCCGCATTCTTCCTGGGTCCGAACGTCCGGATACCGGCGGCCTCAAGTTCGTCGACCAAACCTCCTACCAACGGATCATCCATACCTACGATCACAAGATCAACCGCCTTCTCCTTCGCAAATGCAACAATCTTATCGAATTCCATCGCACCGATCGGAGCACACTCGGCATACTCTGCGATCCCTGCATTCCCCGGCGTACAGTAGATCTTATCTACCTTCTCGCTCTTCGCCGTACAATACGCGATCGCGTGCTCCCTGCCTCCACTTCCAACAATTAATACTTTCATCTTCTGACCTCCCTATATAGCGGCTCCTATCTACCGATTCTTCACTATTGACTGATAACTGCCTTTCCATCACAGACGGATACTTTCCCGTTCGCGATCAGATCGATCGCCCGCGGCAGGATCTTCCATTCCGCCTGTTGCATCACGCGCTTCTGCAGGATCTCCGGCGTATCCCCGGCTTCTACTTCCACGGCTTTCTGCAGGATGATCGGACCCGTGTCGGTTCCTTCATCTACAAAATGTACCGTCGCGCCGACCACCTTCACGCCTCTCTCCAAAGCCGCTTCATGTACCTTAAGCCCGTAGAAGCCCGTCCCGCAAAACGACGGGATCAGCGAGGGATGAATATTGACGATACGGTTCCTGTAACGTTCGATCATTGCCGGCGGGATCACAACCAGAAAACCCGCCAGGACGATCAGGTCCGGCTTCCACTCGTCTATCACTTCGATGAACCGCTCATTGAATTCGTCTCTGGACGCAAAATCCTTCGGAGAGATACACTGATTCCGAACCCCATGTTTCTTCGCCCTCTCAAGGGCATAGGCATTCTTATTGTTGCTGATAACTCCGGTGATCCTGGTGTTCGTAATACTTCCGGACTCTACCGCGTCTATGATCGCCTGAAGATTCGTTCCGCCTCCGGATACCAATACGACGACATCTAACATAATGTGACTCCTTTTTCTCCCGCCTCGATACGGCCGACCACATATGGCTTCTCGCCTGCCGCTTCGACCGCTTCGACCGCTTTATCCACATCAGAAGGATCTACCGCTATCACCATACCAAGTCCCATGTTGAAGGTATTGTACATCATCTCTTCCGCAATCTCTCCCTTTTTGGCAAGAAGCCCGAAGATCGCGGGGATCTCATAGCTGTCTTTCTCAATGACCGCCCTAACACCGTCCGGCAGCATCCGCGGGATATTCTCATAGAAGCCTCCGCCTGTAATGTGGCTGCAGCCCTTGATCTTCACACCATTGTCCCTGACACTTTTAAGCGCCTTCACATAGATCTTCGTCGGCGTGATCAGCGTCTCTCCCAATGTCTTCCCTAATTCCTCATAATATGTATCCAATGACTCCTTCGTCATCTCAAACACCTTGCGGACAAGGGAGAATCCATTGCTGTGGACACCGCTCGAAGCCATGCCGATCAGCACGTCTCCCTCTTTGATCTCTTCACCGCTTATGATCTCCTTCTTGTCAACCACTCCAACCGCAAATCCCGCAAGATCGTAATCATCCTCCGGCATCAATCCCGGATGCTCTGCCGTCTCGCCGCCTACAAGGGCGCAGCCCGACTGGCTGCATCCTTCCGCAACTCCGCTCACAATAGAAGCGATCTTCTCAGGATAATTTTTTCCGCACGCTATATAATCCAGGAAGAACAACGGCTCCCCGCCTGAACAGGCGATGTCGTTGACGCACATGGCAACCGCGTCGATACCGATGGTATCATGCTTGTCCATAAGGAACGCAAGCTTCACCTTGGTCCCGCATCCGTCCGTACCGGACAGCAGGACCGGCTCGTCCATCTTCTTGATACCGCTCAGATCAAACGCGCCTGCGAATCCGCCAAGCCCTCCTAACACCTCCGGACGCATCGTTCTCTTTACATGCTCTTTCATCAATTCCACTGATCTATATCCCGCCTCAATATCAACTCCGGCTTTCTTATAATCCATATCGTCATCTCCTTATTTTATGCCTGCAAATGATGTACCAGTCATCATGCCAGATACGCCTCATATCCGATCTCGTCTAATTTCGCTGCTTTTGCCTGTACCGTCTCTTTCATCTCCCTGGAATAATCCTTAAGCTTATCCAAAAGCCCCTCATCCGATGTTGCAAGGATCTTTGCCGCAAGAATAGCCGCATTCATTCCCCCGTCGATCGCGACCGTTGCGACCGGGATCCCCGGCGGCATCTGGACAATAGAAAACAGCGCATCCTCTCCTGCCAGATTCTTACCTGACATCGGAACTCCGATCACCGGCATCGGGAACAGCGCCGCACACATCCCCGGCAGATGCGCCGCCATTCCGGCGCCTGCGATGATCACCTTCATTCCCTTACCTTCCGCAGCTTTCGCCCACTCAAAGAATACGTCCGGTTCACGGTGGGCTGAGATGATCGTCATCTCATATTCAATCCCTAACTTCTCCAACATCACCGCAGCCTTGCTCATGACCTTCAGATCCGAGTCGCTGCCCATCACAATTCCAACTCTTGGCATACCCAATCTTCCTCCTCTTCTTGTATTCATTTCAGATCATACCGCGTTTCCAACGCTTTCCTACCATACTATACGCGTTCATAATACCTTATTTAAAAATATTTTTCAATGATTTTATTCAAACGCTTCATTCAGGATCTCCGTCCCGGGAAGCACGAATCTGCCGTCCAGAAGAAGCGGGATCTCGTCTCCCTTCCTCGTGACTACCGCGATCTTCTGCAGCTCTTCATATGGGATCGTAATATCCGTATGGCACTGATAATATGCCTTTGCCACGTCTTCTCTTCGCAGGATGGATACCGAATTATCCTTCGCCACGATCTCCTTCCCATCCGGGTTATATACCTTAACATCCTCGCTCCAGCTATAACAGGTGTCTCCCACTGCAAAATGCGGCCCCATCTTTTCGGCGATCAGGATCGGCATCTTCTCTTCTATTCCATATTTCTTCGCCGCCACATATGCCGTCGTATTGGTTCCGATGGCGAACTCTCCAAGGGGCAGGGTTGCATGCCTGTGGAGAATGTTATCATGAATATACTCCTTATTCTCCAATTCCCGCTCGAAATTTCCGCAATTATAATCCGCGATCATACCATTGGCAAATGTTATCTCCAGATCCCTGTACTGCAGCTCATGGAGATATACCTTGCTTACATGGAGCACTCCGTTCGTTCCCTCCAACACAGGTGAAGTGAACACTTCCCCAACCGGGATATTCACATCGGCAACACAATTCTCAAATGCAGTCTCTTTCTTGGGATCCTTAAGCTCATGGATCTGCACCTTAAGATCCGTCCTGTTCCCATTCCCGCCAAGGATATGGACATATTCTCCTTGATCCAGCACGTCTATGAGAGCCTGCTGCACTTTCTCATAGACCTTCGCATCCAGCGTATTGATGCGGATGATCTCATGAAAGATCTCCTCATACTGCTCCCCGATCTCCGGCACAGGATAAGCGACGATCGTGAAGCTTCTCTCATCACCTTTGATATACTGGTTCGTGATCTGGCTCTGGCGGCTCTGGAACTTCAACTGAAGCTCCTCCTGCTTCCCGGTAAGCCGGATCACTTCTTCCTTCTGCTCCGGTGAAAATGGTTCCTCTCCGAACATATCAATACATGCAGGTCCCGCATATCTTCCCGCAAGTTCCTTATGATGTTCATAGGTTGTCCGGATCACCTCTAATTTGCGCTCCATGAACTTCTTATCCAGGAACAACGCCTGATCGTTCCTATGGTCATATTCGTACTGCTTGTTGGCGATCGCTCCGTAATAGCCGGTCTTCAGATGCTGGCGCTTGGTTAAGGCGCTGACCGAAGAACGGTAGATCACAGGCTTAAGCCCCATCTTCGCGAAGTTCTCGATCGCTGTCCTGATCACGCGTTCGAATCCGATCACATAGCGGATCTCTACCGTCTCTTTCTTCGACAGATCCTTTCCCGTATTGACGAATCCCATACGATACCCTTCCGTATAGACATCTGCCATCCTGCGGATCATTTCCTCGGGAAGTTCATTCAGATACTTCGCAGTCCGCAATTCATTCTCACTGATATATTCTCCGAAACGATACAGATACCGGAGATCCTCCAATTGACTGTCTCTTATGATATCCGCCGCAAAAGATCCTTCCGGGTCGATCTGTTCCCGCAATCTGTCCGCCACAAATACATCACAATAATCACTGGCATACCAATAGATACTGTCCTTGATCCTGCCCGGATCCGGCATCGCTTCTTCTTCAAACTGATTATAGACCTCGATCAGCAGTTCGAATAAGATATCCAGATACTCTGTCTTTCCTTCGAACACATATGCAATACTTCCTCTAAGTTCCGTATACAGGAAACTCAATATCTGTCCGTACTCGTCTCCCAATATGCGGACAGCATACGACGGATCCGCATAACTTCTCTCATAGGCGCCCGGCAGAATATCCTCATACAGTCTCCGGTTCTCCCCTGCAAGTTCCTCCTGGCTCCTGTTCCAATAAACTCCTTCTGACAGCTGATCTCTGGTCTTTGCGATCATCATGGCAAATTCCGCCATCTTATGGAAATAATCTGTAAACGTAGCCTGCACCGTCTGCTCACTTCTCATCTCCCCGATCCGATCAACCGCCAATCTATATCTCTCTTCTATCATCTGACAAACCCCCTGATAAATATCGCCGTAAGTCCAAGAAATACGGCAAGATTGATTCCGATTCCAACCTTACATGTTATATAGTTCTTCTCTCTCTCTTTCATCCCGCGTCCGCCAAGCCAGACTCCGATCCCTGCCAGCGCCATCGTACCCAATCCCGCGAATCCCAGTATCATACCAACGTCGCCCTTTTCTCTGAAAGAAATCTGAAACATCAAAAGTAATAGAAGAAGAACCACAAAAGCATAGCAGCAGGAGTAGATTCCTTTTTTCGCGTGACGCGGCTTCGCCTGTCCGTATTTCGTAATCCTCCTGCGCTGCTTCTCTCTGGCTTTTGCCAGAGCTTTCGCCCTATCTTCTTCCGTGACCAGTTTTTTCTTTATCAGCATATCTTCTCCTTATCACCGCACAGACCGCAAATATCACATATCCCGCCAACCCTCCGATCGTATTCAGCAGAAGATCATCTACGTCAAAACTGCCTACTTTCGTAAGCAATTGGAAGGTTTCCACACAAAGGCTCAGTCCAAAACTATAAAATACCGCCGAAAAGCAGCTCCGGTATCTGCTCGCCATGGGCATGAAGAAACCAAACGGCATAAAGATAATTACATTTCCAAATAAATTCGTGAACATAGCAAACAGACCAACCTGATCCCTGTAATTCCAGAATCGCTTGATCTCTTTAAAGAGAACAAGATTATAATGATACTCCTGCATCTCTCCCGTCCGTCCATACCAATCAGAAAAAATCAAGAAATATATGATAAATATAATATACAACACAAATAATATCTTCCCAAAGATACGGATCCTTTTACTTTGTTTAAAACTCAACCACCAAGCACCCTTTCTGTCCTATCTCTTAAAAGGTAAGTCCTTTTTTCTCTTTCAGTAAGCGTGCCCCGCTTATAATGGAGATGATCCCAACCGCAACTCCTACAACTACCACAATAATACCTACCGTAATATTCGCGGTTCCGGCAAAATTCATAGCCTTGTATGCCTTCTCATTCATCAATCCTAACGCTCCTTTCCCGCAGCTCTGCAACATGTGCCAAATCCTATACCCGGATTCCGGCATCATGCTCCATACTGTTCATAATATGCATCAATTGCGGTTTTTAATGTATCATCTATGATAATTCTTCCCTGGCATTCTCTGTTATACAGATATTCCACCACCTCGTCCATCGTTACGATCGCCTCGGCCTTGAATCCATACAATTCCGTGATCTCGTCAAGCGCGCTCTTCTTGCCGCCTTTTCCGACTTCCATACGGTTCAGAGATACCATCAGCCCTTTGATCTCCACGTCTCCCTGTGCTTTGATGATCGGGAACGTCTCCTCGATGGACTTGCCGGAGGTCGTCACATCCTCGATGATCACGATCCTGTCTCCGTCCTTGATCTTGCTTCCAAGTAAGATCCCTGTATCACCGTGATCCTTCACCTCCTTGCGGTTCGAACAGTAGCGGACGTCCTTCCCGTATAGCTCGCTGATCGCCATCGCGGTCGCAACACTAAGCGGGATCCCCTTGTATGCAGGCCCGAACAGTATGTCAAAGTCCAGACCGTAGTTATCATGGATCGCCTTCGCATAATACTCTCCGAGCCTGCGAAGCTGAGCGCCCGTCACATAGGCTCCTGCATTCATAAAGAACGGCGACTTCCTTCCGCTCTTCAGCGTGAATTCTCCGAACTTGAGGACATCGGATTCTACCATAAATTCTATAAATTCCTGCTTGTAGCTTTCCATATCGTCATATTCTCCCTTCCAATTCTACCACATTCTATCACAACTCTGCCTTGTTTTCAATCCCGCACTGCCCCGACCAGTTCCCGGATATCTTCTATATGATTCTCTTCGAGATATCTCTCTATCCCGTCCACGATCTTCGTCGTCACGGCAGGATCATGGAAGTTTGCCGTGCCCACCGACACCGCGCTTGCCCCTGCCAGGATCATCTCTATGGCGTCTTCAGCGCTTGCGATCCCTCCCATGCCGATGATCGGGATCTTCACCGCCTGCGCCGTCTCATATACCATGCGTACGGCGATGGGATGAACGGCAGGCCCTGATACGCCGCCCGTCCGGTTTGCCAGTGCAAAGGTCCGTCTGTGGATATCAATCTTCATCCCGGTCAGCGTGTTGATCAGAGAGACCGCGTCCGCTCCGCCTGCTTCCACCGCCTTCGCCATCCCGGCAATATCCGTCACATTCGGACTCAGCTTCATGATCACCGGCTGCTTCGCATACTTCTTCACCGCCCTGGTGATGCCCTCCGCTGCCCTAGGATCCTGTCCGAAGGCGATCCCGCCTTCCTTCACATTCGGGCAGGAGATATTGATCTCCAGCATATCCACATCTTCGTTGGCAAGCCGCTGTACAACCTCGCAATAATCTTCCTCGGACTTTCCGCATACGTTCACGATGATCTTCGTGTCAAACTGCCGCAGGAATGGGATATCCCTCTCACAGAACAGGTCGATCCCCGGATTCTGCAGGCCGATCGCATTCATCATACCGCCGTAGACTTCCGCAACCCTCGGCGTCGGATTCCCCTGCCAGGGAACGTTCGACACTCCCTTCGTGGTAACCGCGCCAAGCCTGCCAAGGTCCATGAATTCCGCAAACTCCGCTCCGGAGCCAAAAGTTCCGGAGGCGACCGTCACAGGATTCTTCCATTCTACTCCCGCAATATTCACCTTCATATTCATCAGAGTTCCACCTCCGTCGCCAGGAATACCGGTCCGTCTTTGCAGATCCGGCTGTTATGCACATTACTGTGGTGATCCTTCTTCTTAGTCTTGCAGACGCATCCCAGGCATGCGCCGATGCCGCATGCCATCCTCTCTTCCAGAGATACATAGCATACGATGTTTTTTTCTTCGGCATATGCCTTGATCGCACGCAACATTGGAGTCGGGCCGCAGGCATAGATGATATCCGCCTCAAGCTCATGCATACGGACAGCGTCCAATACATTTCCCTTGACGCCCGCGCTGCCGTCCTCTGTGGAAATATAGACTTCCCCGTTCTCTTCAAATTCTTCCCTGAGGAAAGTATGCATATCACGATATCCCGCCACGATCTGTTTCTTCTCACAATCCATCTGCTTCGCAAGCTCCAGGATCGGCGGCACGCCGATGCCTCCGCCCATCAGGAATACCTTCTTTCCCCGTGCCTCTTTAATCGGAAACCCGTTGCCCAGAGGCCCGACCACCGGTACGGTATCCCCCTCGCCCAATCTTGAGAACTGCTCCGTCCCTGTATTCCTCCCGGTTACCCGGTATACGATCCGCAGCTTCCCCTCTTCCTTGTCGATCTCGCAGATGCTGATCGGCCTCGGAAGCAGCTTGCTGCCGTCATTCGTATATACGGATATAAACTGCCCGGGCTTCGCGCTTTTGGAAGCCTCCGTCCTGATCCACATGCTGTATATCCCTTCGGCAAGCTTCTCTTGCGAGATTACAGCCGCATTCTCTTTTCTCTTCTCTCCCATAGTTTTCTCCTATCTACTTCCCTTCGCAGATTACGGCGCATATCTGACAGACAGCCTCTATCAAATGTGCTCCAGCGCCCCCCTGATATCTGCCGCCATGTCTTCAACAGCCGCCCTGGAAGCCTCTGCAAATGCCGCTTCGCCGTACTTCGCATACTTCTCCTGCTTATATGCCGCAATGATGCCGCGGGAGGAATTCACGATCGCCCCCAGTCCGTCCTCATTGAAGAAGTGGACCAGATCCTTGCCCTTTCCGCCCTGTGCGCCGTACCCCGGCACAAGGATATATGTCTTCGGCATGATCTTTCGCAAGGTCTTTCCCATCTCCGGGTAGGTTGCGCCGACTACCGCGCCCACATAGCTGTATTCCTCACCCATGAGATCCCCGCCCCAGGCGGCGACCATCTCGCCGATCAGCTCATACAGCGGCCTTTTGTCTACCAGACGGTCCTGTATCTCCCCGCTTGACGGATTCGAAGTCTTCACCAGAAGAAAGATCCCTTTCTTCTCTTCCTTACATACCTTAAGGAACGGATCCACCCCGTCTGACCCAAAATACGGATTCACCGTCGCAAAATCCTCGTCAAAAGGTACATATGTCTTATTCCCTACCTGCACCCTGCCAAGATGCGCCACTGCATATGCTCCTGACGTAGAGCCGATGTCTCCGCGCTTCACATCTCCGATCACCACCAAACCTTTCTCCTTGCAGTAATCTACCGTCTTCTTAAATGCCGCAAGTCCGGGAATCCCGAACTGCTCATACATGGCGATCTGGGGTTTTACCGCCGGGATCAGGTCATAGGTTGTATCCACGATCGCCTTATTAAACTGCCAGATCGCCTCTGCCGCTCCCTCAAGCGTCTCCCCGTATTCTTCATATGCCCTTTTCTGGATGTGCTGCGGCACATAGCCAAGCATGGGGTCAAGCCCGACCACGATCGGCGCTCCTGTCTTCTTGATATTCGCAACTAACTGATTGATCATAATTCTGTTACCTCCCTGTACATTCCATTTTATTTATATTTATCTGACCGGGCCATAGACGACTCTTCCGTCAACGATCGTACATACGACCTCGCCCGACACCTCGTATCCGTCGAACGGCGTGTTCTTCCCCTTCGAGGCAAATGTATCCTTGTCAATCTTATAAGTCTTGTCCGGGTCAAATATCATGATATCGGCAGCCTTCCCTTCCGAGATACTTCCCCTATCCTCAAGTCCCAAGATCCTTGCCGGATTACTGCTCATCTTTTCCGCCATATCCATCATGGTCAGCATGCCCGTCTTTACAAGCGAAGTGAAGGTAAGCGCCGCCGAAGTCTCAAGCCCCACGATCCCGAATGCCGCATGTGCCATAGACTTATCCTTCTCTTCCTGCGAATGAGGCGCGTGATCCGTGGCGATCACATCCATTACGCCGTCCTTAAGCCCCCGGCGCAGAGCCTCTACGTCTTCCCTGCTCCGAAGCGGCGGATTCATCTTATATCTTCCGTTATCTTCCTTGATATCATCAGAGCTCAGGATAAAATGATGCGGACATACCTCACCGGTCACAGGAAGTCCCTCTTCCTTCGCAAGACGCACCATCTTCACACTGTCCGCCGTCGAGCAGTGACACAGGTGCAGCCTTACCCCGGTCTCTTTCGCAAGCAGGATATCTCTTGCCGCGATCACATCCTCCACGGAATTCGTGATCCCCTTAAGTCCCAGACGCTTCGCATTCGCATCGGCGTTCATCACACCCTGCTCCACCATCGTCTGATCCTCACAGTGGGCGAATACGGAGATACCGCTCTCTTTGGCGATCCGCATTCCTTCCCGGTAAAGGGATGCGTTCATCACAGACTTTCCGTCCTCACTGATGGCGCGGCATCCTGCTTCTGCCATGCCGCGGATATCTGCCAGCTGCTTTCCATCCTGCCCTTTTGTAACGGAACCAAGCTGGATCACATGCGTCAGAGCCTCCCCCTTCGCACGCTCATGCACCCTTTGCACCTTCTCCTTCGTATCTGTCACAGGCTTCGTGTTGGGCATGGCGCATACCGTTGTCACACCGCCTTTTACCGCCGCCCTTCCTCCTGTCGCCAGTGTCTCCTTATACTCAAGCCCCGGATCCCTCAGATGTACGTGAAGATCGATCAGTCCCGGCATCACATAACATCCGTCTGCGTCGATCACACGGTCTGCTTCTGCGTCAATATGCTCCGCAACCTTCCGGATCCTGTCGTCCTCGACAAGCACGTCATATTGTCCGTCTCTTTTCGTGAGCGGGTCGACCACATGCCCATTCTGAATCAATAATGTCATATCCTCATCCTTTCCGCGCTATAACATAGCGACTCGTTACATTATTTTACCTGCACAATCGAAATATTATTCCGGCAGAGCTGCCGTTGGCTGTATCTTATTCTAACATACCAGATCAAAAAAGGGAATGCCTAACAGCATTCCCTTTATAACTGCTCCTTCAGGACCTCTACCGCCTTATCCAGCTGATTGTCCGCCTCAGGATCTTCTTCGTTCTTCTCGTACTCCACTTCCACATCCGGAGTGATCCCGGTCCCGTTGATATTTCTTCCCTTCGGCGTAAAATACTCTGCGATCGTCAGCTTCACACAAGTACCGTCTTTCAGATCAAAGATCTGCTGTACCACTCCTTTTCCATAAGACTGCGTACCGACGATCTTCCCGATCCCATAATCCTGGATCGCCCCCGCGTAGATCTCCGAGGCGCTGGCGCTGTTGCCGTTCATCAGTACAACCATCGGCAGATGAAATTGACTCTCTTCGTCGGATTCCATCTCCTCCCTGTTCCCCTCTTTGTCCTCCGTATAGACGATAAGCCCCTCCGGAAGCATCAGGTCTAACATCTCACATACCGTACTTAAGTTTCCGCCGGGATTATTCCGAAGATCTACGATCAGGCCTTTCATGCCCTGCCCTTCAAGATTCGTAAGCGCGTCTTTATACTGCGCATACGTCACAAGATCGAATTCGGACACTGCGATATATCCGATCTTGTCATCCTTCATCTCGTATTCTATCGTCTGCGCCTGGATCGTGTTCCTTACGGCCGTCACCGTGACTTCCTCATTATTCTCGCCGCGCAGCACCGTCAGGCTGACCTCCGTTCCCTTCTCCCCTTTGATATGGGAGACAACTTCCGTCAGATCCATTCCCGTCACTTCCATATCGCCGACCTTGTATAAGATATCATCATCTTTAAGCCCGGCTTCCATCGCCGGGGAACCTTCATAGATCTGTACCAGCGTGACGATCCCGGTATCCATATTCTGGGTCAGCACCGCGCCGATACCGTCATACTCTCCTTCGGTAGCCTCCACCAGCTTCTTCGTCTCTTCTTCATCATAATACACAGAATAAGGATCCTCTAATCCACTTATAAGGCCTTTATAAAGCCCCTCTTCTAGTTCAGAATCATCCACCTCTCCAAGATATCTGGCATCAATAAGCTCCCGCAGCCCGGATATCTTATTTTCGATCTCCCCGGAATGCTTCTGCCCGCCCAGACGTATCCCATACGTCCCCATGCCGCAGGATATGAGCCCTGCAACCAATAATATAGCAAGGGCGCCGCAAAGCGCCCCCTGTAAAAAACCTTTCTTATCCTTCATCTGTTCTCAACCCTTTACTTACAGATAATTACGCGGATTCGTCGGCGTACCATTCAGCATCACCTGGAAATGAAGATGCGGTCCGGTAGAATTCCCCGTTGTTCCTACGGCGCCGATATTCTGTCCCTTACTTACCGTCTGCCCTGCGCTCACATACATCGCATGACAGTGCATATAATAAGTCTGCAGTCCGTTTCCATGATTGATCACGATCAGATTGCCCGCGTTGCCGCTATAGCTTGCAGACGTTACCGTACCGGCTGCCGCCGCATAGATCGGCGTTCCCGTAGGCGCCGCAAAATCCATCCCCTTATGGTTCGAACTTGCCCCCGGAAGCGGCTGTGCGCGCCATCCAAACTCACTGGATATATATGTCATGCCGGGACACGGATGTGTGAATGTACCATTCCCTGATACCACCGGAGCGCCTGCCGAAGCGGAGCTGCCGCCGGAACCTGCCTTCGCCGCTGCTGCAGCTGCCGCCGCTGCGCGCGCCATCTCTTCCTGCTTGCGCTTCGCCGCCTCTGCCGCTTCCTTTAACTTCTGAAGCTTTTCCTGCGTCGCTCCCAGATCGTCACTGATCTGCTCAATCTCTTCCTGCTTACTTTCCATCAGCTCGTTTAAGTTATCCTGCTTAGCGATCAGCTCATTCTGCATAACCTCAAGCTCTTCGTACTCTTTCTTAAGAGTCGCTTCCTGCTCCTGTACCTGCTTTACGATCTCCTGGAACTGTACCAGCATATTCCTGTCATATTCCGAAATGGTAGAGATGTATTCCGCATTGTTCAAGAACTCTCCGATACTCTTAGATTCACACAGGATCTCGATAAACTGAGAATTCCCATTCTCGTACATATACTTGATCCTTTTCTTCATGCTCTCATACTGGTCATTCTCATCGACCTTAGCCTGTATCAGCTCATCTTCCTTCTCGCTGATCTCAGCCTCTTTCGTATCGATCTTCTCTTTCGTCCTGTCCATCTCCGCAACGATCTCGTTCAGTTGCTTTTCCAGAGAATTCTTCTCGTTCTCTGCATCCTTTTTCTTCTTTTCCAGCTCCTCAGCCTGCTTCTGCGTCTCGTCGATCTCCGAAGCATGTGCCTGCACTGCCATCCCTGCGCCAAGCGCCAGCACCAGCAGGAGACTGGTTATCCTTCTTCTAAGTAGCATATGTATCCTCCTGCTATATTATACCTTCAAATGCTTGCGGATCGTAAAGAAACTTCCCACAAAACCAATCCCAACTCCAAGTGCGATCCCCACCGGAAGCAATGTCCTGTAAACATCCAGCACCGGAAGAAATTCCATAATATTATTCAAAAGACTGAATTTCGACATAATATACGAAATCGCCTTATCATACATAAAATATAACAAAACCAACGGGATCAAGGCGCCTACTATACCGATCAGCAAGCCTTCGATCACGAACGGCGCCCGGACGAACCCATCCTTCGCCCCGATATATTTCATGATGGCAATCTCCTCACGCCTTACCGTAATACCCATCGTAACCGTATTACTGATCAGAAAGATCGAGACTCCCAACAGGATCGCGATGATCGTAACGGAGACATAACCTACCAGCTTATTCACACTCGTCAACGTCTTAGCCACGATATCTGATTTGTTCACCTTACGTACGCCCTCTAAGCCCTGCGCAAATTCTACAACGCTCTTCTGCTTAGACACATCGCTCATATATACTTCAAAGTTATCCGAATTGCCAAGCGGATTATCCGTCTTGAACCCGTCTGCAAGATCTTTGGAATCTCCAAAATAATCATCCTTGAAGCTCTCCCACGCTTCCTCGGCGCTGACATAATTCACACTCAGGACCCCGTCCGCATTCTCAAGCTGATCCCCGATCTTATCCTTTGCCGCCTGTGTCAGCCCCTCGTCAAAGAGAACCGTGATCGCCACGCCTTCCTCCGCCTTCTCAACAATATGGCTGAAATTCACTACGATCGAATAGAACAGGCCGAACAGAAAGATACATGCCGCCATGGTCGCAATAGACGCCATGGAGAACATCTTATTTCTTCCTATGTTTTTTACCCCTTGTTTCATTGAATAGCCAAATGTACTAATTCTCATTCTTATACCCACCTTTTTTCTCGTCGCTTACGATGACTCCCTTTTTCATCGTAACAACCCGCTTCTTCATCGCATTAACAATCTCCTGGTTATGTGTAACGACCAACACTGTCGTACCTCTGTCGTTCGCCTCCTCAAGAAGCTTCATGATCTCCCATGAATTCGTCGGATCCAGATTACCGGTCGGCTCATCCGCCAACAGGATCGACGGCTCATTCACGATCGCCCTGGCGATCGCTACCCGCTGCTGCTCTCCGCCGGATAACTCCTTCGGGAACGCCTTATACTTCTGGGCAAGCCCCACCAGAGACAAAGCCGCCGGCACTTTTTTCTTGATGATCCTCGTCGGCGTCTCCGTTACACGCTGTGCAAATGCAATATTATCATAAATATTCCGATCCTTCAACAGACGGAAATCCTGGAATACTACTCCGATCCCTCTCCGGTACATCGGGATCTTCCTGTGCTTCATCCGGTTCAGATTCTGACCGTTCACAACGATCGATCCGGATGTAGGATCCAGTTCTTTCATGATCAGATGGATCAGAGTGGACTTCCCCGAACCACTGTCGCCTACGATAAATACAAACTCGCCCTGATCGATCTTAAGGTTAATCCCATTCAGAGCCGCAACCCCTTTCGAGTACTCTTTTGTCACTTCTTTTAATTCAATCATACTTTCCTCCTGATTATTAATACTCCATTGATTCCATATACTTCATATACCTTACGACCATAAGGGCGATCTTAAAAGTAATGGCATCTTCAAACACACGAAGATCAAGCCCCGTACTCTTCTGAAGCTTATCCAGCCGGTATACCAGCGTATTCCGGTGAATATATAGTTGTCTGGATGTTTCGGATACGTTCAGGTTATTCTCAAAGAACTTGTTGATCGTAGTCAACGTCTCTTCGTCAAAATCATCCGGAGATTTCCCCTCAAAAATCTCACGTATGAACATCTTACAGAGCGGAATCGGCAGCTGATAGATCAATCTTCCAATTCCCAGTGTACTGTATGCGATCACGTTGCGCTCTCCGAAAAATATCTTTCCTACATCCAGGGCAAGTTTTGCTTCTTTGTAGGATTTGGAGACTTCCTTGATATCGTTGACGACAGTTCCGAATGCGATCAGTGCATCCTCTTCTCCGTCTTCCTGAAGAAGCGCATAGATATTCTGCGCGGTCTTCTCTAATTCTTTATGTCCGTCTGTCGGTTCTAACTCTTTTACAACAATAATATTCTTCTCATCAACAGCCGTGACAAAGTCTTTGGCGCGGTTGCCCAGAAGATTACGCACATTATCAAGCGCATTGCTGTCCTTCTCGTGCTTTGTCTCAATAATAAAGATAACACGTCTTACTTCTGTGTCAATATGTAATTTTTTGGCTCGGTTATATATATCTACCAAAAGCAGATTGTCAAGCAGCAGGTTCTTGATAAAATTATCCTTATCAAACCTCTCTTTATATGCAGTCAGAAGATTCTGGATCTGGAATACCACGATCTTTCCCACCATATAGACATCGTCGCTCCCGCCGTTCGCAAGAAGGACATATTCTAACTGATGTTCATCAAAAATCTTGAAGAACTGATAACCTTGCACAACCTGACTGTCTGCAGGGGATTCCACAAACGGGATTACCTCTTCGACAAAATTAACCTGTTCCACGAATGTACTCGCAAGAGATTTGCCATCCGTATCCATGACACAAAAATCAATCCGTGTAATTCCTTTCAATCCCTCAATTGTATTTTGAAGTATTTGATTAGATATCATATTCTATATCCTCCCCTCATTTCAATATGCATAATTCACAACAAAAAAAGGGCTTGACTGGTAATGATGCATATCACTAGACTCTATATTAATATATATAGACAAAAAAATAAAGAGGAAATCTCACTTTTTTGTTGATTTCCTCATAATTTAAGATTTTCTTTTGATTTTCAGAACATATGCATAGTGACGAAAAGTCAATTGCGTTTTCTCTTCTCTATTTCTTTTTTAAAGATAAACTTCTCTATAAATTGTGTGATCTTGCCTGGATTCAGCCCCGTCTTCCCATCCTGGATATATTCTTTCCCGAGCCCCAGCCAGACGCGCGCATCCAGAAGGCTTCTGTTCCTGACAATAAACTCCTCCTGCAAAGGCGACTTAAGCGCCGCAAGGATACAGTCTACCTCGCCGCCGTTAATATCATTCACAAGCATATCGTCCGCCTGATCCTGCGCCGATACCTTCGCAAGGCCTATCACCTGCAGTCCGTAGTAATAATGTTGGAGATAATCAAAAAACTTCTGCCCCTCTTCTTCCGACTCCACCAGTAAATAGATCCTCTTGTGGTTCTTGTGCAGATATCTCATAAACATCTTAAGGAACACACGTCCTTCAATCTCCTGCAGGCACTTCCGGTCCGTAATGTCCGCCGCCTCCAATATCGTCTTATCTCCCGCCAGGATCAGATCAAATCCGCACATATCTTCCTTAAGCTTATGCATATCTTCCATCTGCATAAGCCCCGCCACCGTCGCCATCTCTACTATGTTCACCGGTTCTGTTCCCATGTATCCCACGGTCTTTTTCATTGCTTCTTTTGCCGAGCAATTATCTATATCGATATCCATAATGCTAATCTTACTGTCCATATCCTCACCTGTAAACGATTATTACCAGTTTTTCGATTATAGCAAATGGATCTGTCCTTTTCAACCTTTATCAATAAATGTTCACAGTAATTAATATTAATTAATACTAATTAATATTTGTAATATTTCTGTTACTTTTCCAGCGCCTTTTTCTTCTTTGTCATGAGTCCTCCGATCCTGCCGGTTTCTTTTGAAGAAAGGGATCTCCATCCTTCCTCCATCACTCTGTCAAGCAAACCTAATTCTTCGGCAATCTCGTACTTTAACTTCTCCTCCTGTGTCAGTTCTTCCAGTCTGATCGGCTTATTTTTCTTCGCTGCCATGGATATTCCCCTTTCATCTCTAAGAATCTATTCTTTACTTTAACAAGTATTGACAGAGACAAAGGGGAATATACAACAAACATACTCTAATATCCCGAAACCTCATCCGGGATGATGATCGCCGCTACGATGTACGCAAATATTCCGGTGCCGGTAAAGGCAAAGATCGCTAACACCAGCCTGATCAATGTGGGGTCTATGTTAAAATACTCTGCAACTCCTCCGCATACTCCGCAGATCATGCGGTTCTTTCGTGAACGGTATAATTTTCTCGGTTCCATACTATAATCCTCCATTCGTATTTTTCCCTGAATATCTTTACTTTTATTCATACGCCTTATTCATGCTCTCTGTGATGAACATCTGTTTCATCAAAATGAACAACCACAGAACCCGCACCAGTCGAGATCTCCATCTCTCTTCCGGCTCTGTTATCAACCTTCTTACTTCTGCCCAGGCCGGAATAATCCATACTGCCGCAGATCACCTCGCCGACCGCGCAGTCAATCTCATAATCATAATCTGTCTCATAACCGCACGCGGTAAACTCGATCTGACCCACACCGCATGAAATGTCTACATCTGATTCCACAAAACCCTTGGCGAAGATATTCCCCGCGCCGCATTCTAATTTCCCTTCATATGCCTGAAAATCCGTAACCTCTATGTCTCCCGCTCCTACCTTCACAGAGAAATCATCAGCATAGATCTCTTCTATAGTAAGGGTTCCCGCGCCCATCTCAAAGGACGCCTCCCTAAATCTCATTCCTCTGGGGATATAGATCTTAATCTTCCCTTTCCCTGCGTTATTCACACGAAAAAGCTTCATGTTGGTCTCAAGCTTTAGTTCATTGTCCTCCGTGTAACATCTAAAACCCAGCCTCCGGCTTAAACCGCTGGTCTCCACCCGGATCTCGCTCTCATCCGTCACATAGACGCTTACATCTCCCGCAAATAATTCTGCGTCGATCTCTGTTATCCCTGCAAAGGATTCATGGATGTCCTTTGCGCTGCCTTCACTGCCGCTGTCTACATATCCGAACCCATCCGGGAATCTGTTATGGATCGCCTCTAACGTAACGCCTAATCCCATGGCAGCCGCACAGCAGGCGAACCCGATCGCCAATATAACAGCGCACATGATCCAAAATACCTTCCATCCGGTCTTCATCTAAACCACCGCCCTTCTCTGAAACGGGCGCCTTAAGAGCCATACCATTCCTCTGACGACTCCCGGAAGCACGATCCAGCAGATCCTCACACTGACGACCGTACCGATCGTACCAAGAACCGCGAGGATCAGCCCCGTGCCAATAAGCGCCAAACCTACCGCAATCTCTGGTATCAGACTTACAAGCCCGGCAATAAAGACACATACGCCTGCAAACGCAACGGCAACCGAACCAATCACCAGAGAAGCAAACACTATCAATATTGTAAAAGCACACACACAGACCAAAATCACAGCTACGATCGCAAGCGGAATGATGATCGGCGCCCCCACGATGATCAACAGAATGATCAGCAAGATCTTCAGTAGCCCGTTCGTCCTCGGCGGTTCTTCATTCGTCTGGTAACCATATCCCTGACTGCCGCCATTACGGCTGCTGCCGCTCTCCTTCTGACAGTCTCTTCCTGCCGGCATCTCCTTATATTCGAATCTGGTATCCGAATAACCATTCTCCGTATATTCACCATAATCTCTTGACGCGCCTTCCAGATCCGCCTTGATCGTCGCCGCAACCTTCACCGGGCTTTCCAGTTCCTCGATCACCCTCTGCTCGTTCTCTTCACCGGCGTCGTCAAAATAATCGTTATAATATTTCATCGCGTCTCTTCGTTCCTCTACCGGAACATCCTGTAATAGTGCTGCCAGTTCCGTCATAAATTCTATGCGGTTCATACAGATATCCCTCCCTCAAATAGCTCATTAATCTTCGTCGAATAGCTCTTCCATTCTGTCCGGTACAAGCCTAACTGCGCCACGCCCTTGACTGTCACTTTATAGTAACGCCGGTTACGTCCGTCTATCTGCCTGTCGTATACCTCCAGGCACTCATCCTTCTGAAGCCTTCGCAAAACCGGATATAGCGTGGATTCCGACACGTCAATGGCTCCTCTTACATCATGAGTGATCTTATATCCATAAGTTCCCTCTTTCTCCTGGGACACGACTGCCAGTACGATAGCGTCAAGAAGAGCTGCTCCGGTGTTAAATACCATGTCACCACTCCTTTGCTTAAAAATATAATATTATATTGTGCAATATTATTATTGTGACTATATTATATCTTGTATAATATAGTTTGTCAACTGATATTATAGATTTTTTTCCTATTGCAAAACCAGGAAATCGGTTATAATATGAAAGAAGAATAAACTTCGGGAAGGATTACGTGAAATCGAATGGCAAAATACTTTAACGTGAACGGTACCTGCAAACCGGACATACATTATATGGTCAATCTTGAATCCAAACTAAAAAAGATAAAACGCATGATCGACAACGGACAATATTTTACCATAAACAAGGCGCGGCAATATGGCAAAACCACTACTCTGCGGGCTCTGTCACAATACCTGACGCATGATTATATCGTGATCAACCTTGATTTTCAGAAAATGAGCTCGTCCGATTTTGAACATGAATCTGCCTTTGTGAGGCGGCTTGCAGGAGAGATCCTAAAAAGGATCCGGCAAACACCGGATATCCCGGCTCAAGCATTACATCCCTTCCTTGAACTGTTTAACGATCGATCCGGGCATTCTAAACTGGCTGATATATTTGATCTGTTCAGCGACTGGTGCGCATCCTCACCCAGACCCATTGTCCTTCTCATAGATGAAGTCGATACCGCTGCTAATAATCAGATTTTCCTTGATTTTCTGGCACAGCTAAGAGCTGCTTATCTTGACAGCGACATCACGCCGACCTTTCAATCCGTGATCCTTGCAAGCGTCTATGACATTCGGAACATACGCAGAAAACTTCGCGCTGACGAAGAACACAAAACGAACAGTCCGTGGAATATTGCCGCTAAATTCCGCGTAAATATGAGTTTTTCGCCGGAAGAAATCGCAGAAATGCTTAAGGAATACGAAAAAGACTATCATACGGGAATGGATATTGAAAAAATATCTGATTTGATCTACGCCCGTACTTCCGGTTACCCCTATCTTGTTTCCAGCCTATGCAAGTACCTGGACGAAGAGATTGCTGATACAGCCGAATTCCCGGATAAGAGCCATGCCTGGACGGAATATGGGTTGATCGAGGCTGAAAAATTACTGATATCCGATAATAATACTTTATTCCAGTCACTTACAGGAAAACTGACGGATCATCCGGAACTTCGTTCTGTACTGTATGGACTTCTCTTTACAGGCAGGCAAATCCCGTATGTTCCGCAGAATCCGTATATTGATGTTGCCGTCATGTTTGGCTTTATAAAGAACGACAATGGCTCCGCAGTTATTTCTAACCGAATCTTTGAGTCTGTGTTATATAATTTATTTATTTCTGAAGAATTTGCCGCAAGCAAGATGTATGATGCAGGTATTCAAGATAGAAATCAATTTGTTATCGACGGGCATCTTGATGTCAGGAGAATACTTGAAAAATTCGTAGAAACTTTTCATCATCTTTATGGAGATGCAGATGAAACATTTTTAGAAGATGCCGGCAGACGTTATTTTATGTTATTCTTAAAACCGATCATCAATGGAACCGGCAATTGTTATGTGGAACCGGAGACAAGAAACCGTGAGCGGATGGATCTGGTGATCGACTATCACGGAGAACAACATATCTGCGAACTCAAAATCTGGCGCGGAAATGCATACAATGAACGGGGCGAAGAACAGCTTTCAGGGTATCTGGATCATTTTGGACTGAAAAAGGGGTATATGCTCAGCTTTAACTTTAACAAGAAGAAAACAATCGGCGTGAAAGAGGTAGCTTTGGGAGACAAGGTCTTGATCGAGGCAGTTGTTTAATCGCAAACTGCCTTCTCTTGCCAAGGGTGTTGCATGCTCTTGACAAGAGAATTTTTATAATTACCTGTTGATCATATTCAGAATGTAATTCTCAATTTCATCAAGGGTTGCGGCGTCAGATATGCTTTCATAGGATCTTCGGTCAAATACCAAGCCATTCTTGGTTACAAGAAACGCAAACCGCTCACCATCGCCAAAACCGTAATCTGCAATATCTTTTAATGCCAATTTTGCTCCATTTTGCAGGTGCATAGAAGTATCAGTATAAATCATTGGCATAAAAATCCCGGTCATACCCGCTTGCATAACCGAAACTGTATCTGTATCTTCCACCCAATAATCCTCCATAATAGGACATGGTAATAGAACAGATACTTTATCGCCTATATCGCAGGAACCACGATAGACTGTTTCTACTTCAATTTCGGCAATCGCACCATAATCCTTGTCACCATTAAAACTAATCTCAATGTTGCTAATGTTCAATATTCTTCCTCTAAAAATCACTGTGTCACAAGATGTGAACAGTTCTTCTTCCGTAAGTTCAACTAGCTGGCTGCTACTCTGCATGAAAGAAGGGGTGCTTATGTAACGAACGGTTACATTACTGGATCTGTCAGAGAGTTTTATCTGATTCTGTGCCCAGTCTATAACAGAAACAGCCGCGGCAACGATTAAAGCAAGGCAGACAACAGCAGCAATCCAACTGTGTTTTTTGCTGCCTTTTTTGCAGCGTTTCATTTCATCAGCATACTTATTGTCAATTTCACTCTGGTCTCCAGAAAATTTCTTTGGACTCATATAAACACCTCTCTTTCAGACAAATATTTTTCGCCTTGATTATCTTATTTTTTCATCTGTCACTTTGCAGATACATCATCTTTTGATACGCCTCTTTCTCTTTCTGATATTACCTGATTCACGATACCTTCTTTTACCTGCTCCAGAATCGTTCCTTCGTTTTCACTATCTTCCTGGATATTTCTGGTAGTTACTACAGAATCACCCATTCCACTAATCGGAAGTGTTGAATTAGGACCTGCCACAAGATTACTCCCATCCTCTTGTGCATATATGTAAAACACATAGGTCTCTCCTGCTACTGGCAAGATATCATCCGGAAACATTTCATATTCTTTCCCGTCTTTCGTAAGCCCTCCGTCTTTTGTAACAACAATCTCTTCTTCCTGCGTAAGCTCGCCTTTTAGATTCTCTTCCACCTGAACGCTATAATTTGTATACGGCATAGATGAAAACCTGTACTCTGTGCCAAGTTCTTTTATCACCTTACCTACAATCACATAATCTGCAGCTCCTGCACGTTCGGTATATGAATATACATCAATTGCATAAGATCCCTGTATTTCCGAAATTTCTTTTGTACTTGGTCCTTTAAGTTCTGAATCTTCTGGTCGTGGTATTTTACTGCATCCGCACAATACTAATACCAATATAATCCATAATAACATTCGTCTTTCTTTTCCATGCATTTTCTCCACCTACGTCTCCCCACTAAACAGCCTTCTATAGACTATGAGATAAATTCCACCTGCACAATTGTAAATCCATTTCCAATGCACAGGAAGTTCGAAGATGCCATTCCTATAAGCGGACATTCAGGGCGTTAGGAATGGCGTCTCAATCGCACAAGTGGAATAAATAGACTTTACTTTACAGATACATCATCCCTTGATTTTGTCGTATCCGTCCTTGCCCTTTCTGTTTCAACCTGATTTTCTACTCCATCTTTTATCTGTTCCAATATACTTCCTTCGCCACCATTGTCCTGGTTAGCCCTTGTAAGAGTATCGGCATCTTCTGAAACCAAAATCGAAGAATTCGGACCACTGACCAGATTACTCCCATCCGGCTGAGCGTATATATAGAATACGTAGGTCTTTCCTGCAACAGGCAGTTCATCATCTGAATACCGGACTATATACGTTTTATCTTTCGAGATGCCTCCATCTTTTGTTATGACGATTGGCTCATCTTTTGTAAGTTCTCCTTTAAGATTCTCTTTCACTTTAACACTGTAACTTGTATAAGGTGACGTTTCCCACCTGTACTCCGTACCTAACTCTTCTATCACTTCACCTACGGTAACATAATCCGCATCTCCTGCCAGTTCCGCATAAGAATGCACGTTTATCGCATATGAACCGGATATGACAGAGACCTCAGGCTCTTTCATAGTTGACTCTTTCACATCTTCCTTCTTTGTACAACAACATAATAATAACATTATCACAAACCCCAATAATAGTATTTTATTCCTTTTCATTATAAATCCCTCCATTAATATCGTTCATATGCCGCATCATAGGATTTCTTGTCACTAGTCGTTAATTCAATTACTCCTCTATTCTCTTCATACATCACATCAGCAGGATCATTATGACCCAATCCCAAAGCATGCCCGAATTCATGTATGATTACACTTAATCTTACGTTATCGCTTGCTTTATCCATTCTATACGTATTTAACTCAATCGACCTTTCCTTCAATTTCGTAACCCCCAATACTTTACTTTCTTCCTTAATATCTCTAAACACTACATCCTGTCTCGCAATAACCGTATCCTTTTGAATAATCCCGGATTTATGACTATTCCATACTCTAGCTGCATCAGGCACATAAGAATCATATTTTGTCTTGCCTCCCCAATCAAGATGCTTTCCACTATCAGCCAACCAAAAACTATTTAACGATACAGTATACAGCCATGCCCCTGAACCATCAAAGTAAATTGTCCTTTTGCTATCTTCATCTAGATTATCAGCCTTAATCCTGCCTGCATACATCGCCCCCATATTGTCAAACAAATAGTATTTTCCATTTATAAGTTCCCATGAAGTCGCTGCTTCACCTGACGGCTTCAGATAATACCATTTTCCCCTATTATATAACCACCCAGTCTGCATCACACCTGATTCATCACAATAGTACCGATGATTACCGTTAGCCCATACCCAACCAGTCATCATCTCTCCCGCCAGGTTAAGATAATACCACTTGCCTTCAAGCTGTATCCAACCAGTCTGCATTACTCCCGACGCGTTAAAATAAAACCACTTGCTACCTATCAACACCCAACTTGTCATCATGGCTCCTGACGAATTCAGATAATACCATGTCCCTGCGCTAAGCTGCAGCCATCCTGTCGCCATGGCTCCTGACGGTCTCAGATAATACCATGTCCCGCCAAGCTGTATCCACCCTGTTACCATCCAGCCTGCCGAATCAAAATAATACCACGCATCATTAATGTATTCCCATCCATTCCGTGTATATGTACCATTATTATGCCTATACCACCAACGCCCGTCTGCCTCCTGAATCCATCTGCCAGGAATTGTCGCTGCCCTGGAATACTGCGCCATCTCATTCGGCTCTTCCAATCCATCTATGCCTATGCATTCCTCCTTACTCTCACTGTCTGGTTCTGATGAATCTTCTGTTTCTGGTATCATCCCTTTGTCTTCTTCCACATCATCTGGTTCCAATGCCACTCCGGCTCCGCCGGAAGTTCCGACATCTCCGATATCCTCAACATCTCCAATGTCCCCAGGTCTCTCAGGATATTCGGACATCTCATCATTTACAGTTCCTTTTTCATCCTCACTCAATGTTCCCTGATCTCCCGCGTCATTAATCTCCGCGGCAGATACCGAAGACATGCCAAAAACAACCACTGCTAAAAAACCTGCGATTAATTTGCCACCATCTTTCTTTTCATCCTATACCTCCTTACTTTCTGCGATCCATTTGCCTGGCAAATGATCGCCCGACTGCCCGATGTCTGCGAAACAGATTTTCTATACGGACAATTCCCGTACCATTCTTTCCCATGGTACCTTACACTGCCAACAAAAGCGATTTCACCTTACATTTACTCAAACCGTTTTTCTCTCCATGTTCAAACATTAGAGAAATTATATTAATAAAATATCATTAATTTTCTGATTATTCAATACTTTTATTACATTTTATCATTTTAATTTTACAATATAGACACAACAAAAGATTTGTCTTATAATAAACATATATTTTATAAGCACAAATGAAGGAGGAATTCTTTTGAAACGACACAAATTAACAAAACGCCAACTGGAAATCATGAAAATTCTCTGGAGCAGCCCCAATCCCATGATCGCTTCCGATATCGAGAAATGTAATCCCACTCTCAATATCAACACCGTACAGGCATGCCTGCGGGCATTGGTCAAAGAAAATTTTATTAAAATTGCAGATATTGTATACAGCGGAACTGTTCTGACACGAAGCTACAGTCCTGTGCTTACAAAAGAAGAATACTTACTTGATACCTTTGAGGATGTCTTCGAATCGTCTTCCAATACGCTTCTTGCTTCACTGATCAATACCAGGACCGATCCGAAGGAACTCGACGAACTAGAGAAAATGATCGCCCGCAAAAAGGCAGAAATCAAGGAGAATTAACGAATGGAACTATCACTTGGACCTTTTATCACCTGTTGTATTATTACCGTCTGTTTGATCGCATATTTCCACATCACATTGTATCATCGCGATACCTTTTCCCCTCACGGGAAAAGAGTGCTTTTTACCGCTATCATGCTGATCTTTATCCGAATGGCGATTCCTCTGAATTTTCCATTCACTTATACTTTATATTCATACAATATACTGCCGCATGCCACAAAACCTCTGACTTATAATATCCCCGGCAGTAAGATCTCAATCCTGAATGTTTTATGCGTGATCTGGATATGCGGCACAGTAATTCAATTTTATCGCTTAATACTCAGGCATATCCGGCTGCGAAGATGCCTTTTTCCCTTTATCATATCCAGAGAATCACCGTATAACTTTTTATTCGATATCATAGAGAATTATACAGACAATTCATTTGAAATTGCCATATTGCCTCTTAATATCTCTCCTGCCATTACCGGGCTGAAGAAACCAATACTGATCCTGCCCGATATCCGGCGCTTGACAGAACAAGAATTGAAATATGTATGTGCTCACGAGATCATGCACTATACCAAGCATGACCTGTGGCTGCTGCTTCTTGCCGATATCGTCTGCTGTATTCATTGGTGGAATCCTCTGGTCTATCTGATGCGCAGAAGATTCTCTCTCATCATGGAGATCTCCAACGATCAGGACGTATTGGCTGCTCTCCGGTCTCCAGATTTTCCAAACCACCTGGAACCCCTCCCTCCGGATGGGTACAATTCTGTAAAACCGCCCTTCTATGCGTAATACTGCTTTTTTCTTTTTTCTTCGTAACAGAAGCTAGCTTCAATTCCAGATACCCTCGAAATTATCCCCGTTTATGACACTAAGGAGAACCTGTATGAAGAAAAATAATGTAATAATAATCAGTATAATATTAAGCCTTTTTCTGTGTCTGCCTGTAAAGACTGACGCCTCTATGATCGGAATCAGTCATCGTTCCTCTGATGGATCGGCGATTGGGTAAAAGCCTGAGCTTCTACCCCATTTCACAAAATCTAAAGGATCCATCTAAGCAAAATAATCCCTCCATACTCCACAAGCGCAATCGCAGGGATCCCCGCACGGAACTTCCAATGCCGGGTCTTATGCCGATAGATCTGCATCCCCGCATAAGACCCGATACTTCCTCCAAGCAGCGCAATAAACAGAAGCGTCCTCTCCGGCACCCGCCACCGATGCCGCACCGCGCAGCGCTTGTCATATCCAAATACCGCCAATCCCAACACATTGATCAGTACCAGATAACCTACTATGATCTCTTCTGCATGCATATTTCCACCTTCACATCACAATCTCTTTCCGAAGCGTGAAGGAATAGATCACCTTCTCCTTCACCTTCTTCTGTGTCATCTGCTCCAGAGCCTTTGCATAATAATCAAGCTGCGCATGATATCTCTCCACAAGCTCCTCTGCCTGACGTACCTGGTCAGTCTTGTAATCCAGCACGACCAATCCGTCTTCTTCCTCAAAGTACACGTCGATGATCCCCTGCACCAGGATCTGCTCTCCTTCTTGCTCCTGCGGATAGAGTTCTCTTGCATCCACCCCCAGGACAAAGGGCTGCTCCTTCCAAAGCGCCTGACGGACCGCCGCATCCTTCATCCGCTGTCCGGACCGGCAGGCAAGGAAATGCCGCACGTCCCGAATCCTGATGCAGTCTGCCATATCTTGCTGCATCCTACCTTCCTCCACGAAATCCTCCAGAACCTGGCGAAGCGTCTCTTCCTCATAATCCCTGGAGAAGTCCAGAAGTTCCATCAGCCTGTGATACGCCGTACCTCTGGATGCTCCTGTGAGTTCCTCTTCTTTCTGGAGGAACTTCGGGATCAACGGTACGACGTCTGGTTCTTCATAGGGTTGTTCTCCGAATTCTTCGGATTCCTCACCGTATGTCTCCATCAGATAGATTCTTTTCTTGAGTTCAGACACGGTAAATTTAAGTTTCTGCTGCCTGCTGCCTCCATACGGATAGCGGTATGCAAACTGTTCTTTTAAAGTTTCATGAAGCGCAGGCTCGTAGATGCGTCCCGTATCCCACTGTTCAAGCGCCGCCTTCTCAAGCCTCCCCGCCGTCTCTTCTTCCACGGATTCCCTTACAATATCCTCGAAATTCAGGATATGCCTCTTCATGGGTACGTCATCCGACTTTTGTACCAGCGCCGGAAGGATCCAGTCCCAATAAGTTACCGCCTTGCTAAGCCGTCCGAATGTAAGGGCTTCTCCCTTCCGCCCCTTAACCAGTTCATACCCCTTAAGCTTCTTTTCCGGGTCTGCCATAGTCCCGGTGATGATAAGCTTCTCCTTCGCCCGCGTCAGCGCCACATACAGGACTCTCAGCTCTTCCCCCAGACTATCAAGGGCCTCTTCCTTCTGCATCACTTTCTTGATGAGCGTCGGGCTCTTGGTTCTCCGCTCAAGATCTATTGCATCCAGTCCCACTCCCATCCTTGCATGAAGCGTTACGCTGCTTCTTATGTCCTGCATGTTGAACCGCTTCCCCATGCCTGCCACGAACACGACAGGGAACTCCAATCCTTTACTCTTATGTATCGTCATCACACGCACGGTATCTGACTGCTCATCCTCAATGCTCGCTTCCCCATAATCCACATCGTATTTCTGTAATTGCTCAATATACCGCACAAAATGAAACAGCCCCTTATAACTGGTTGCCTCATACGCCCTTGCTTTCTCCGTCAGCATATCGAGATTCGCGCTGCGCTGCTCCCCTCCGGGAAGCGCAGAGACATAGTCTTTGTATCCGGTTTCTTTCAGGATCTTCCACAACAGCTCATGCATCGGTGTATACGGAACGATCTTCCGGAATTCATCTATCTGTCCCAGGCAGCGCTCCAGTTTCTCCCTGATCTTCTGGTCGCTCCCTTCTGTCCGGTAACGCACCGCCGCTTTACAGAAACGCATGTCTTTGTATTCGGATCTCACACAGGCAAGCTCTTCCTCTGTCATGCCGCCGAGACACGATGCAAGCACCGCCGCCAGAGGGATATCCTGCTGCCGGTTATCCAATACCCTTAGATAGTCTAGCAGCACGCCGATCTCCTGGGTAGCAAAGTATCCTTCCCTGGTTCCCGCATACGCAGGGATCCCTTCTCTGTTCAGCACCTCCGTGAATACATCGGCGAATCCCCTCACACTCCTTGTCAGGATCACGATATCAGAATACCTGACACTCCGGAATTCCCCGGTCTTCTTATCAATTACCTGGAAGTGTTCCCGCAGACTGCGGATCCGTCCTGCGATCGCTCTTGCCTCCAGCTCACGCTCCGTGATCCTTCCATCTTCCCTTCTGCCGCCTTCTCCTTCCAGGTTCACTCCCTTCCCCAGAGCCTCTGTCTCATCGCTTACGCCTTCCGATCCGTCCTCTTCCCATTCTTCCATGCCGCTGTCGATCACCAGTACCTCTGTCTCCGTATCCTTCCCGGGCTTATAATCGGCTCCCACATACAGCGCCGCCTGTTCATCATAAGTGATCCCGCCGAGTTCCTGCGTCATGATCTGCCGGAAGATATCATTCACACTGTCCAAAACCTCTTTTCTGCTGCGGAAGTTCTTGTGCAGGTCAATCCTCTGCTTCTTCACAGGATCCTCTTCCTGTCCGTCTGTGTCATTGAAATCCACCGGCGTATACGTATGGAATTTCTCCATGAAAAGCTCCGGCCTTGACAGACGGAACCGATAGATACTCTGTTTCACATCCCCTACCATGAAGATATTGTAGCGTCCGCGGGCTACGGTAGAGATACTGGTAAGGATCGCTTCCTGTATCAGATTACTGTCCTGGTACTCGTCGATCATGATCTCTTTGAACTGCTCCTGGTACTCTCTTGCAACTGCGGACGGCATCAAACCGTCCTCGGTCTCTTCTGTCAGAATCTGAAGCGCATACTGTTCCATATCCGAGAAGTCGATCATATTCCGGGCGCGCTTCTTCTCTTCAAACCGTTCGGAGAAAAGAAGGACAAGCTGCGCAAGCTCTTCCATCGCCGGATAACTTGCACGGATATCTTCCAACATTCCTTCCTCATCCTGATAAAAATATTGCCCCGCAAGGTTCTTCACGATCCCCTTGACTTCATCCCGGATCGCCTTGACCTGCGCGATCTTCTCTTCCGATACGGTCTTATCCCGGTTCGCTGCAAGCCGCGCCCAGGAGACGTGATCCATCGCCTCCGCCATCTTCCCAAATTCACGGACAGCCGCCAGTTCCTCCACCATCTGCTGATCCTTAAGCAGGGTCGTCTCATAAGCCGCAGGACCGTCCGCTTCCTGACAGATGGCAAGCCCTGTATCCAGAAGCCCCAGCGCTTCCCTGAGGTACCCTGCCGTATTCTCCATCGTCAGACGGACGATCTCACTGCCTTCCAATTCTTCAAGGCTCTCTATCCGGTAAGCTTCCACGCACCGGTTGATCCACGCTTTTGCATCCGGATAGCTCCGGGAGAACTCATAGATCTTAAGGATCAGTTCCTCGATCTTCTTATCGTTCCTTCCGCTGCCATAAGCCAGGGTAAAGTCAAGGAACCGCCTGCTGCCTTCCTGATACCTCGCCTCTAACATCTCTTCTAACACATCCTGGCGCAAGAGCTTTAATTCCCCTTCTTCCCCGATCCGGAATCCCGGGTCAATATCTATCACGGGGAAATGATCCCGGACTACCGACAGACAGAAGCTATGGATCGTCGTAATATGCGCGTTGTGTATCAGAGTCGCCTGCTGCTTCAGATGCTCGTCGTCCGGACGCTCCATCAGCTTCTTCTCTATCGCATCTCTGATCCTTTCCTTCATCTCCGCCGCTGCCGCCTCGGTAAAGGTCACGATCAGCAGCCGGTCCACGTCTATCGGGCACACTTCTGAGGTCAGCATCGTAATGATCCTCTCCACCAGAACCGCCGTCTTACCGGAACCCGCCGCGGCAGATACCAGGATATTCCTGTCCCGCAGATCTATCACCTTCTGCTGTTCCTTCGTCCACTTTACACCCATAATCTATTCCGTTCCTTTCTTTCGGCTGATCTATTCCGGCATTTCCGCTTCCATCGCCGCGATCACCTGGTCTTTGCTCATCTTTTCGATATCCCGGTATTCATACCCCGGTATCTTCACATCAAATCCGCAGATATGCCTGTATTTACAGTAATCGCACCCGGTCTCCTTTCCCTTCCGGTAAGGCTTCGCATCCGTCTCTCCGCTTAAGATCCTGCGGTGCGTCTCTTCGATCTTCCTCGCCGCATGCTCCATCATCAGCCGGAACTCTTCTTCCGGCACCGCCTTCGACCCTTTTGACAGGCTTCCGTTCTTGTTATACTTCACCGGAACTGCAAGCGATTCTCCGCTTCCGCTGTGATCCAGATGCTTAAGGACATCATCCTTAAGGCTGATCAATCCATCCGGCTTTAACTCTTTTAAGATCGCTTCCTCTGTCTGCTCCTCTTGCTTATCTACCAACGGATCCGATATCCGGTAATAGAATACGCCCGCCGGAACGATCTCCTTATCCGGATGCCATTTCTTCTCCTGCTTCACCGCCGCGTCCATATAGACCATCAGCTGCAGCTGCAGCCCATGATAGAGCGAAACGATATCAAAAGCCTTCTTTCCTGTCTTATAATCCAGAACCTTTACATAGACCTTCTCATCCTCTTCACAGGTATCAATACGGTCGATCTTGCCACTGGAGAATCGGAATTCATAAGCCGAAGGCAGGAAGTCCCCTGCTTCAAGCTGCCTGGTCAGCGCCCATACCGTCCGCGCAAGAAGCCGTTTCATGCGGACGATCATATATTCGTCTCTTGCGGAACTATACAACACGGAATTCCCATAATCCGTGATCGCCTCCGCGACGCTCTCTTCTATGTATTGATCTCTTTGTTCCTCCGTGAGGGCAAGCCATCCGCCCTCTGCTTCTGCCTTCTTAGAATACCGTTCCAACGCGCTGTGGCATACATTTCCCAGATCCACCGCCTGGAACTCATAACGCTGCCTCTCGGAAAGATTCATGCCATATGTCAGGAAATGCGCAAACGCGCAGACCGAAAAGCGCTCCATCCTGGTAATACTATCCTCAAAATGTTCCCCATAGAGCTTCTTTGCCGCCGCCTCGCTAAGCCCGTCCATCGGTCTCTTGTAATACCCTGCCGCAAGAAGGCTCTCCACTTTCTGCTTCCACTGCTCGTCTTTCTTATACCATGTATAGAGTTCGCCCCATGCCGCATCCATATCGTCCCTCGCGCTGCGAAACCCCCGGATCAGACAGTCAAGCCCGATGTCCTTCGTGAGTTCCCTTTCCGCAAGCTTCTTCTCTTCCTCATCCTGCACCGTTATCCGGGGATACATCCTCCGAAGCTCCTGCACAAGATAGGCAGGACGTATACTCTTCCCATCCGACGATACCTTACTGTAATAGACTTCCAGCCTCTCGGAAGGCTTGGTCAGATTCATATAGAGATAGAACTTCTGTATATATGCCTTCTCTTTTCCCCCGGGCGACAACGCCAGTTTCTCTTTCTGAAAATGCTCCCGGTCGCGCTCAGACAGCATTCCGGTACGAAGAAGCGAGCCTGGAAGATGGGTATCATTTGCACCAAGGAAGAATAATGCACGGATGTCCTTAAGCCTGGTACGCTCCACATCCCCTGCGACTACCTGATCCGGGCTTGGCGGGATCACGCCGACTCTTGCTTCTTCAAGCCCGGCGTCCAGAAGCTTACAGTATTCTTCCAAAGAGACCTTCTCATCTCCCAGAAGCCTTACGAACTTATCGAACAATTCAATGAGGATCCGATAGACCTGCGCATACTCCTTCGCAAGCGCCAGTTCTCCCCTCGCCTGGAATTCTTCTTCCTGCTCCTTAAGCCTTACCTGCAGATTCTCCCGTACCATGAACTCATAGAGCGCAAGGGTGATGTCCTTCACCGTCTTCTGCCTCTGCTTTAAGATGAACATGAGGGGATCCAGCTTTTCTACCAGCTTCACACGCAGATGGTTCATATCTGCAAGCTCTTCTTCCCCCATATCTTTCAACCGCCGAAGCCACCGCTCCTGCCACCGCTTATACCCTTTGATCCCAAGCCCCAGGACATAATTCTCCAGTTCATCCACCTCTTCACCGGTGAACCCTGCCAGGTTCGTCCGAAGAAAACGAAATACACTTTCATAAGAAAGGTTCTGCTCTGCCAGATTCAAAAGGCTCCTGATATATTCTACGAAAGAATTCAGCAGAATATTTCTCTTATGATCCATGAACGCCGGGATATCGTACAGTGCAAAGGCTTGCTCCAGATAATCGCCGTACGCCTCCATATTACTTACGATCACACCGATCTCCCGGTAACGGAGCCCCTTCTCCCGCGTCAGCCTGCGGATGGCTCCCGCCGCCGCCAGCGCCTCTTCCCGCGGATTCCTTGCCGCATGGATATGGATCGCATCCTGCTTGCTCTCGAATATTCCCGCATTATAACGGAACAGATTCTTCTCCAGGAAGGAAAGGGCGGCGCATTCCCGGAAGCGGTATACCGGACTCTCATACAGGCACACCGGTTCTTCTATCTCTATTTTAGACTCGCCCGCCAGCCGGACAAGGGTCGACGTCATATGTTTGCTAAGGGCAAATAACTGATAAGGATGATCATATATATAAGGATCTTCTCTCTCATCCATCGTCACCGTCACGATCACTTTGCGGCAGCAAAGGAGAAGCTCCACAAGAAGCCTGTTCTGCACCGGAGTAAACCCGGTGAACCCATCAAGCACTACGGTACTGTTCTTAAGCAGCTTTGACTCGCCCGCCACACGGCTCAAGACATCCAACAGTTCTTCTTTCGTGATGTATTTCTTCTTCAGATAATCCGTAAAGCCTTGATAAAGGAGCCGTATATCCTTTAATTTGTAATACAGCCCGGACTGCTTTCCTACCGCTTCCATGACCTGTCCAAGCTCTTCGTCCTTAATGTCGTACTGGGTGAACTCGGAGATGACGGACTTCACCTCACTGATATAACCAAGCTTCTTCATGTTCCCTCTCAGTACGCTTAATTCATCCTCGTAATCCCCCGCGATCTTCCGAAGGATCAGATTCTTTCCTTCATCATCAAGAACGGGAAGAAGCTCCCCTCCGGTCTCTTCAAAGACACGGTAGGCGAGCCTTCCGAAGCTTAGGACATCAATGTTCATGATCCCTTTTCTTGGATGCATCGTGACCAGATCCTTCTGCGTCTGCATGGTAAACTGTTCCGGAACGAGGACAATATAGTTCTGTTCCGGATGAAGGACAGACTCCTCTATGATATGATGATAGAGCTGATAGGATTTCCCCGAACCTGACGGCCCGAATATAAACTGCAGTGACATCGGAACACCTCCCATAATTCATATAAAGCCAAAGAGACTGCCGCAAAATGGCAGATTTTGCAACAGCCTCTCGATCCTACTTCATCTCGTCTCTGACTTCTTTGAAGCATTTTACGATGAAGTCGATATCTTCCTTCGTATGACTTGCACATACCTGTGTACGGATCCTTGCTTTCCCCTTCGGGACAACCGGATAGGAGAACGCCACCACATAGACGCCCTTCTCCATCATCCGTTTCGCGAACTCTGCCGCAGTTTTTTCATCATACAGCATCACCGGCACGCATGGATGCGTTCCCGGAATGATATCGAATCCGTTATCTACCAACTCTTTACGGTAGTACGCCGTCACCTCTTCCAGATGATCCCTTAATTCCGTGCTTTCATCCAACATATCGAACAATTCGATACTCGCGCCTGCGATCGCCGGAGCAAGAGAATTGGAGAACAGGTACGGGCGGCTTCTCTGTCTTAACAAGTCGATGATCTCTCTGCGTCCCGAAGTATATCCGCCGGAAGCGCCGCCGAGAGCCTTCCCTAATGTACCCGTAATGATATCTACGCGTCCCTGTACCCCGCAGTGCTCCGGTGTACCGCGTCCTGTCTTTCCCACAAAACCTACGGCATGGCTGTCGTCTACCATAACCAATGCGTTATAACGATCTGCCAGGTCACAGACGCCTTTCAGGTTACAGATGATGCCGTCCATAGAGAATACGCCGTCTGTCGCGATCAGCTTGATCCTTGCGCCGGCTTCATCCGCCTCTTTCAACTTGGCTTCCAGATCCTCCATATTATTATTCTTATAGCGGAACCTCTTTGCCTTACACAGACGAACACCGTCAATGATAGACGCATGGTTCAGTTCATCGCTGATCACCGCGTCTTCCGCGGTCAATATCGTCTCGAACAAGCCTCCGTTGGCGTCAAAGCAGGAAGAATACAGGATCGTGTCATCCGTTCCAAGGAATTCCGAGATCTTCTTCTCCAGTTTCTTATGGATATCCTGCGTTCCGCAGATAAAGCGAACGGAAGCCACGCCGTAACCTTTCTCGTCATATGTCTTCTTCGCAGCCTCGATCAGACGCGGATGGTCGCCAAGCCCCAGGTAGTTATTGGCGCACATGCAGAGCAATTCTCTTCCGTCCTCCATCTTCACCCGCGCGCCCTGCGGTGAGACAAAAGGAGCTTCCCCTTTAAAAAGCCCTGCCTCTTTGATCCCTTCCACTTCTTTTGTATAAATGCTTAAAATATCGTCTTTACGTGCCATGTTATCTATTTTCCTTTCTTCTCTTACATCAGTCATTCACATGCGCCCAGTCAAGGATCACCTTTCCTGATCTTCCTGAGATCATCGCTTCAAAGCCCTTCTCATAATCCCTGATATCAAAATGATGTGTTATGATCGGAGAGATATCCAATCCCGCCTGGATCATCGTAGACATCTTGTACCAGGTATCCCATACCTTTCTTCCATAGATGCCGCGGATATTCAGCCCGTTGAAGATCACCGTCTCCAGATCCACCTTCGCATCCGTTCTCTGAAGCCCAAGAAGCGCGATATTGCCGCCATGCTTCATATTATGGATCATATCATGAAGCCCTGCCTGCGATCCGGACATCTCAAGTCCCACGTCGAATCCTTCTGTCATACTGATCGCCTTCATCACATCCGAAAGCTTCTCTTCCTTCAGATTCACGGTCCTGGTCGCTCCAAGCTTCGCGGCAAGTTCAAGCCTGTACGGATTCATGTCTGTCACGACTACATGCCTTGCTCCCGAGAATTTGGCAATGGCAGCAGCCATACAGCCGATGGGTCCTGCACCTGCAACCAACACGTCCTCGCCGAGCATCTCATAAGACAGCGCCGTATGTGTGGCATTGCCGAACGGATCGAAGATCGCGTAGATCTCCTCCGGGATCGCCGGATTACACGGCCATACATTGGATGAGGGGATCACCAGATACTCTGCGAACGCCCCGTTTCTATTCACGCCGACGCCTTTCGCATCCTTACAGTTCTCCTTGTGGCCTTCCAGACAGTTCCTGCATTTCCCGCAGGTAATATGTCCCTCTCCGGATACCAGGTGCCCCGGACGGAATCCCTGTACGCCTTCTCCGACTTCCACAACCTCGCCTACATATTCATGGCCTGCCGTCAGTCCGACGGGGATGGTATGCTGCGCCCAGTCATTCCACTGATAGATATGTACATCCGTTCCGCAGATCGCCGTCTTCCTGATCTTGATCTTCACATCATTCGGTCCGACCTCCGGGACCGGAACTCTCTTCATCCAAAGTCCTTCTTCCGGCTTCTCCTTCACAAGCGCCCACATCAGCCCGTCATGTTTCTCACTCACAATTGCATTCCTCCTATTCTTACCGCCTTACCAGGCGGCGTCTCCGATGATGTCATTATAACACTCCTTTCTGTCATACACAATGGATTCTTTGTCTAATCTGCCTCTTTTTATTGTCATATCATCCGAATATTTTGCCGTTTTGCATATGCCGCAGCCATTGAGCAATAACATACTTTTCACCGGAAACACAGCAAAAAGCTGCTGTAAAATGCAGGCGCACCACGGCATATGGGCAGAGATATGTTCCATATCCTACCATATGCCGTGTGAATCTGCGTTTTACAGCAGCTTTTGTACAAATACGATCCTTACCACTCAAATTTCTTTGCAAAATATGCTTCCAGATCTTCGATCTTCACTCTTTCCTGTTCCATCGTATCTCTGTCTCGTACGGTTACCGCACCGTCTTCCTCGGAATCAAAATCATAGGTCACACAGAACGGCGTACCGATCTCATCCTGACGGCGGTAACGCTTACCGATATTACCGCGCTCGTCATACTCGCAGTTATACTTCTTAGAAAGCTGTGCATAGACTTTTTCTGCGCCTTCATTCAGCTTCTTAGAAAGAGGAAGGATACCGATCTTAACCGGTGCAAGTGCAGGATGGAAATGCAGGACAGTCCGGACGTCTCCGCCTTCTAACTCTTCTTCATCATATGCGCTGCACAGGAATGCGAGCACCATACGGTCCGCGCCAAGGGACGGCTCGATCACGTACGGAATATATTTCGTCTTCTTCTCATCGTCAAAATATGACATATCCTGCTTGGAGGTGTTCTGATGCTGTGTCAGGTCGAAATCTGTCCTGTCGGCGATCCCCCACAACTCGCCCCATCCAAACGGGAACAAAAATTCTACGTCCGTGGTCGCCTTACTATAGTGGCTCAGCTCTTCCGGCGAATGGTCACGGTAACGAACCTCTTCTTCCTTAAGCCCCAGGACCTTCAGCCAGTCAAGACAGAACTGCTTCCAGTATGCGAACCACTCAAGATCCGTATCCGGCTCACAGAAGAATTCCAATTCCATCTGCTCGAACTCTCTGGTACGGAAGGTAAAGTTACCAGGCGTGATCTCATTACGGAAAGACTTGCCGACCTGGCAGATCCCAAACGGGATCTTCTTCCTGGAAGTACGCTGTACGTTCTTAAAGTTTACAAAGATACCCTGTGCAGTCTCCGGACGGAGGTATACCACGCTCTTCGCATCTTCGGTAACACCCTGGAATGTCTTGAACATCAGGTTGAACTCCCGGATCTCCGTGAAGTTATGCTTACCGCAGGACGGACATGGTATCTCGTGCTCTTTCACGTATGCTTCCATCTGCTCATGGCTCCATCCGTCAATGCTGTCTCCGATATCAATGCCATTCTCATGTGCATAGTCTTCGATCATCTTATCCGCACGGAAACGCTCATGGCATTCCTTACAGTCCATCAGAGGGTCGCTGAATCCGCCCAGGTGTCCGCTTGCCACCCAGGTCTGAGGATTCATCAGGATCGCGCAATCCACACCTACGTTATATGGAGATTCCTGAACAAACTTCTGCCACCAGGCTTTCTTAACATTGTTCTTAAGCTCTACTCCAAGATTGCCGTAATCCCATGTATTCGCAAGCCCGCCATAGATCTCAGACCCCGGGTACACGAATCCTCTGGACTTTGCCAGCGCTACAATCTTCTCCATCGTCTTCTCAACCATATCCTCTTCCTCACCTTCTATATTTCGTATATAATCTATACCCGCCAAAGCGCATCCGAAGATTGCTTTAGAGTATAATTGTTAATTATTATACAGTCTGCGTCTGCGCTTTTCAAGTACTAATTCACCTTTTCGGCTGTCCTTTTCCGCCTACATGAGAATGATCTCCCCGTTGAACATCCTTGCATGCACCATACTGGTCTCCTTCGTAAGGTGCATGGTCTCTTCTCCGATATTCAAGATCATGCCCGGATATGCCACATCACACTTAAGCTTGCTGCCTCCCTGTTCTTCTAATTGTTCCTGTATTTTCTTAAGTTCTTTATCAAAGCGTCCAAGCTTCATCCTTCCCACGGACAGGTCGAGGCGTATCTTTGCCATGCGCTTCGTCCTTGCCGGGCTTTCCGGCTGCTTTTCTACTTTTTCCATCTCTTTTTCTAGCGCGTCAAGGCTCTGTAATAAGGACTCCCTTTCATAATCCGCACAGGGCTGTCCGCCCAGGCTGATAGTGGTGATACTCTCCGATCTTGAACCGACGATCTTAGAACTTACGCCCCGCGCCGCACGGACGCGCCCTCCGACGATGGTTCCTCTGCCGCTGCGTACCTGTATCTCTCCGTCACAGTACACATCACAATTGACGATACAGTCGGTCTGTATATTCCCGTTGCTGTGAACCGAACAATTTTCCATATACATGGCGTAGATATCATGATGCGCGCGGATCACCGCACGGGAATCTCCCGATATTCCCTTGGCAACGATCAGATTGCCGCCTGCCTCGATCTCCGCCGCTTCTACAACGCCGTCTATCGTAATATCCCCTATCGTATGGACACGGAAACCGCTGCTTACATCTCCATGGATGTGTACGTCTCCCACAAAATTAATGTTACCCGTAGAGAAATCTACATTTCCGCTGATCTCAAGTACGGATTTGACCTGAAAGCCGCGGCCGCTGAATTCCACACGTCCTGACTTGACCGCCAGCAGCTCCGTACCGTCTTCGCTGATCTCTGTATTCTGCCCTTTCGGGAGCTGAACCGCTTTCCCGGTCCTGCAGGAGATCTCCTTATTCTGGACCGTCCTTCCTGAGACGCCTTCAACCGGCGGAACCGACCGGCATATGACCTCTCCTTTTTCTACATTCTGCACCAGATTCAGATTAAAATAATCTACTTTTCCATGTTCATTCTCGGCAAATTTCTGCTTCACGGTCCGCTCAAAAAACTCTTCTATGTAGCCGTCCTTTCCGTGCAGCACCGGCTGTCCCTTTGCGATCTGGAACAGGTGGAAATATCTGTCCTCCTTACCGGACAAGTTTTCCAAAAGCTCCGCATCCACGCCAAAGCTGACGCTGCTTTCTCCCAACACCTTCTCCAGCATACTTTTTTCCAGCTCTTTTCCGGCTCCCACCGGCGGAAAAACGATCAGCCATGCCGCCAACTGATCCCTCGTAATATAGACAAGCGGCAGCGCGTCCATCTCTAACGGCAAAACCTCCAGGATCTCCTGCGTGATCCCGCCTTTGCCGGACAGTAAAGCTTCCTCTTCCTCTGTCAGCTGCCCCTTCTCCTCTTTAGCGGCTTTCAGCTTCTCAAGAAGTGCCCGCTGCTTATCCGCCATATCCTTCTTTTGTCTCCATTCGGATATCTTCTCCAGCCGGTCTGCCGCCACCAAGGTGAATGCCTTACGAAGCCCTGCCAGCTCTTGTTCCAGCACGCCGTCCGGAGTATCCTCCCAGTGATCCAGGCGCAGATGCGGAAGCGGCGCATCCCGGACTTCTTCTGCCCACAGTTCATATAAACGGATAAAGGGATGATCCAAGGATAATCCCAGGGAGTCCCGGCGCCTGGGGGCTTCCTGCTCTGGCTCCTCTTCTTGTACCGGCTGTTTTGCCGATCCCAATACATCCTCCTGCTTCACTGAATCCTCCGCCTGCGCCTCTTCCCCACTTTCTTCTTCCAGTACAACACCAAACAGCCGATCTAAAATCCAATTCTTGAATTCCATATATTCAACCTACCTCCCTGTATAAAATTGACATACTTGATCTTACTGCTATTATACCTTTTCTTGAATTAACTTGACAAGCAGAAAATCTGAAAATTAAAACATATTTCTTGAATTACATAAAAATTCATACTTTTTATGCGTTCTCATTCTCTGCAATTACCCTGAGTATCTCCAAAGACTTAAATTGCTTCCCTACATACTGTGCAAGATAATCCGTGACCACATTCTCCACCTCCGCTTGAACTTCGTCTGTTACTATAAATGTATACAGCTTTTCAATCGGAGATGAAACAATATACTGCAGAGTATATAAGGCAGAACCATGCAATGCTCTCCCGTCCTGCACACTGCCGCTGCATTGACGGCACACCAGCCCGCCTCTTCTCACACTGAACACCATCTCCCGCTCTTTATCGCCGCAGCAGACACATTCGAACATCTGAGGCCCCTCCCCGTTCACCGTTACGGCGCGCAGTTCATAGATGCAGCGGATCAGGCGGTTGGGAAGTTTCGGATTCACCAGAGCACGGAATGTCTGATAGAGAAGTCTTAGAAGTTCAGTCTCATCATTCGCTTCCCGGGCATAGTATCCTGCCAGTTCCAGAAAGTAGAAGCCATAATAGGCTCCTTCCACATCCTGGCGCAATTCCTGGAAATAATTGGAAATAGACGCCGACATCAAGGTATAAGATGTCCGTCCCTCATATACGGTAAATTCTCCGAAAGAAAAAGGGCTCGTCACGCCCACAAGCGCGCTGTTTGGTTTTCTCGCTCCTCTGGCAAATGCCGAGATCTTTCCCCTCTCTTTCGTCAGGATCACGATACGTCTGTCATATTCACCGGCCGGCGCCGCTGCAAGCACCATGCCCGTCACTGTAATCTGATTCACTGCTTCCACCACTTTCATAACTTGCCGGACAGCCTGCCCCCTCATTGTCTCTGCCTGGGCATGCCTTACCGGATATACCGCGGGTATATCGGTCCATAACCCGCCTGCAGACCGACAATCCCTTATAATAGAGATAATCCCTGATCTCCCCTGTCTTAAGAAAACGTCTCCAGTATTCTTCTTCCATGCTTATCACCTCGTCCTTTGTACCTGCCGCCCGTATCTGCATATCCGGCTCAGATATTGCCGAATTCGCTGCGGCAGGTTATAAGATTAGGTTCTCATCCAGTACATGGATTTATTCTTCTTCTCTGTATCCAAAATTTTTCATCAGGAATTCGCTGTCCCTCCAGTCCTTCTTCACTTTGACCCAAAGCTTAAGATTTACCTGCATTTCCAGCATTTTCTCGATCTCAAAGCGGGCGGTGCTTCCGATCTTTTTCAACATATTTCCTTGTTTACCAATAATTATCCCCTTGTGGGAATCCCGCTCGCAGATGATCGTCGCTTCGATGTGCATAACCTTGCCCTTTGCCTTCATCTGGTCAATGGCGACGGCGATCCCGTGGGGGATCTCATCCTGCAGGCGATGAAGCGCCTTCTCACGGATCAGCTCCGCCACGATCTGCCGTTCCGGCTGATCTGTCACCGTGTCCTCATCATAGAACTGCGGGCCATAGGGGAGATACTTCATGACTGTACGGATCAGCTCCTCCGTATTATCTCCATTTCTTGCGGACACCGGAACGATCTCTGCGAAATCATAGATATCCTTGTAAGAATTGATCGCAGGAAGTATGTCTTCTCTCTTAACACTGTCGATCTTGTTGATAACGAGTATCACCGGGGTCTTCACCCGCTTAAGCTGTCCTGCGATATGCTGCTCCCCGGCTCCTATGAAGGTGGTCGGCTCCACAAGCCATAAGACCACATCTACCTCGTTCAGAGTACGCTCCGCCACATTTACCATATATTCTCCAAGCTTGTTCTTCGCCTTATGGATGCCCGGCGTATCCACGAACACGATCTGCCCTTCTTCCGTAGTCAGCACCGTCTGGATGCGGTTGCGGGTCGTCTGGGGCTTATTGGAGGTGATGGCGATCTTCTGGCCGATCAGGTGGTTCATGAGGGTTGATTTGCCCACATTGGGACGCCCGATCAGGGTCACAAAGCCTGATTTATAATCCTTTTTCATGTGTTCTCCTATCTTGTTTCAAATCTGAGTGATACTTCTGCCTGCTCTAAAAACCTGCCACCGCCCCGAACATGTCTCTGCATTCCTCAATCTTGTCCTCGCTTCCGATGACGCAGAACTGGCCTGCCTTCAATACAGCCTCTGCCACCCGGGAGAGGGCGCGGATATCATCCTGAGACGCGTCTAAGATCTGGCTGCGTTCTTCACGGATCATGTCGGCTGTTACTTTGTTCATATAAAGATGCATGGAACGCTCGCCCTTTGTCACAGGAGTCATCGGCTGGTCGATATTGCTCATGGTTCCGATGATATACTTCGTCATGTCGCGCTCGCTGACAGTAAAGTTCTTGAGGTAATCTACGACTCCTTCGTATACTTCTACCGTCCGTCTCAGATTCGGGTCCCGGTAAGATACGAAATACCCCTCTCCGATCCGGTTGAAATTGCTCATGCAGCCGTAAGCCCCGCCCTTGACGCGGATGTTCTGCCACAGATAATCGTAGCTTAAGATCACCTTGAGTATCTGCAATGCCCCTGTGTAGGATGCCCCATGATCAATAAAGTTCCCTGTCCTTGCCACATACTGTACCTTAGACGCGGTCTTGAAGCCTTCATTCTTCTTCTCACAGTGGAGGATACACGCGCCCCCGGCAGGTTTCCCATGATACAGGCTCTTCTTCAATCCTTCCACATGATCCTCTATTCCCTCCAACCCCTTCCTTGAAGCCGTATAACTGATCATCATGTTCTCCGGACGGAAAAGCTGTTCTGCAAGATTCTTAAGTATCTCTGCAAGTCGATCCTTCTCTTCCTCAAAGTTTTCCTCTATATGCGCAACGGTCCTATAGAACTCGATCCCGTTCGTCATATCCTTAAGCTTCGCGGAAGGAGAAGCATAGGACATGGCACGAAGCGCCGCCGTCGTATGGCCCGAAGACTGAAACCGTATCAGAAGCCTTGACTTCACCATGGCAAGGATCTCCTTAAGCCGCTTCGTATCTGAGAGCTTTGATGCCGTCAGGATCTCGCCCATCATGGAGAATACCACCGGCAGCTTTCCATACAGCGCCTTTCCCTTAATCTCAAAGGTTGCCTTAAACGCTTTCTCCCGGATATTCGTCACGTCATTATAAAGCTCCAGAGAAGTCCCGATCCCACCGGTATGCACATTGATCTCGTTAAATAATTCGCCGTACTCATAGTTCTTTGTATCTATGATGCCAAGCGCCGACTGCAGGATCCCCACATATGGAAGCAGCTCTTCTTCCACCCCTGACATATCAAACAATACGTGTACATACCCGATCCCATTGGTCTCGATCTCATGGAAGATCACCGGCACGCCTGCAAGTTCCATCTCTTCATTCACGATCGGTTCGATCTCTCTGGAAATATCTTCTCTCCTAAGCACCGGAATCCGCTCCAGATCCTCTTCCTTCTCAGGCTCAGACTGATATTCCTCCAAAGCTGCCGTCTTCCTCACCAGATCTTCCACTTCATCTGCGCTTAGCCCGGCTTTGTATTCCTGAAGCTCCTTGTCAAGCTCCGCATCCATCCTTGCCGTACGTCCCTTCTCTGGCTTGACGATCACGATCGCCCCATGTGGGTTCTCAAGAATATATCTTCGTATCAACTCTTCAAAATATCCGGTTCCCACCTGACTTTTCAGGAATTCAAAAGTCTCCAAAGCTTCCACATGGATGAACGGCTTCTCTTCATCATAGAGCCAGCTGTCCATCATCTGCAGGCCATACATCAGCCCCTTCGGGTAATTTCCAAAATCAGCCTCCCGGTAACGGAATTCATGATAATTAAGCCCCGCCTCCAGAGCCTTTCTGTCTATTCCGTTCTTCACGATATCCGAAAGCACACGTTCAATGAGCTCTGTAAACTCCTGCTTCTGCTCTTCATTGGCATTCTTCGATATGACAGAGAAGATCGGCTGATAGATCCCATTGTCATAGGAACCCATGATATCCTTGCCGATCCCGGCATCCGTCAGCGCTTTCTTAAGCGGAGCGCCCGGTGCGGAAAGCAATGCATAATCCAGGATCTGGAAGGCAAGATATAATTCCTTATCAAGACTGGTTCCGATCACCTTATTATAGGAAAGATAGGTATTATCATTCTCTGATTCCTCGCTTGTTATGGAATATGGAATGACCTTCTCCTTCATTTCCTCAAAAGGCTCCTGATAGCGGATCTTAGAATCCACCTCTCTGGCGTCAAAGGAACTTAAATACTCTCTGTCAAGCCAGTCAAGCTTCTCTTCCATATCCATATCCCCGTACAGATAGATGTAGCTGTTAGACGGATGATAGTATCTCCTGTGAAAATCAAGGAACTGCTCATAGGTAAGATCAGGGATCACCTCCGGATCACCTCCGGATTCATTCGCATAAGAAGTATCCGGGAACAAAGTATTGAGGATCACACGATCAAGCACACTCTCCGGAGATGAGAAAGCGCCCTTCATCTCATTGTAGACAACACCGTTGTACGCAAGCCTGTCCTCTGCAAAATCCAGCTTATAGCTCCATCCCTCCTGCCGGAAAATCTCTTCATGCTCATAGATATTCGGATAAAGCACCGCATCCATATACACATGCATCAGGTTCTGGAAATCCTTGTCGTTTAAGCTCGCCACCGGATAGACTGTCTTATCCGGATAGGTCATGGCATTCAGGAAGGTATTAAGAGACCCCTTCACCAATTCCACAAAGGGATCCTTCGCGGGAAAGTTCCTGGAACCGCACAAAACGGAATGCTCCATGATATGCGGAACTCCCGTGCTGTCGGAAGGCGGCGTACGGAATCCGATGCTGAACACCTTGTTGTTATCATCCTTCTTCTCGATCAGAAGAATCCTTGCCTGGCTCTTCTTATGGCGGAGCAGATATCCCTTCGCCTGGATTCCATATAATTCCTCTTCTTTTATGATCTTGTAAGTCTCTAAGTCTCTGATACTCATCTGCTATTCTATTGCTCCTTTCGGTCATGATATGTTCTAATACACATTCTATCCAATTTTTCGCTTCTCTACAAGAGAAATATAAGAAAGCAGCTCTTTTACAAATAAAATTTCACAAAAAAGACACCGGGCAAATGCCGATGCCTGTATTTATGCTTTTATAATTTTGCAATATACTTTCCTCTGTCAGCTTCCGGAATTTTCATAGCTGACATCGCCTGTTCTGCCGTCCATTTCATCGTATCCATAAGATTTTTGATCGTTTCGAGTAATGTTTCCTGTTTTGTTTCCCGTTCTTGTTTTTCAAAATCTTCTTTCATAAGTTCTCTCAATGCTTCACACATAACTTTGTCGCACCTCCTTATTGCCTCATAACAAAATTATTGTATCGTGACCTCTGCCGTAACTGCTGCATCCGCGCCAGCTTTCTGTATATCTATGCTTCCGCTTTCAGAACTGCTTTTCTCAACTTCCAGATCTTTCTCCATGTCGTCGAATACAAAAATATATAATTTAGACAGCTCTTTCCCGTCCACGGCTGCTACTGCCTTCCCATCTCCCTCCGGGTTAGAAAAGAGCATCTCCCCGTCTTGATCACAGATCACGGCATTCCAGAATTGATATGTCTTCCCTGCCTGTTCGGCATATTCTTCGTATGTGATGCCAGGGTCTTCTTTTGCACCTGTCTTCTCCGCCATCACCGACTCATATTCTTCTCTTGTAACCTCTCTCTCTGTAAATGGCACGTCCACATAGGCTACTACCTGATATGGAGATACGATCACCTTCTCCAGCGTGTATCCATTCCCTTCCTTTCCTACTGCAATCTCTCTGACTGCTTCTGTATCTACTGTAAACGGAATATCAAATTCCCACTGTCCTTCTGTTCTGTGAGACTCTGAGATGTCCTCTGCGTCTAACATGGTTACATCATCCCATCCGATGCTAGATAATCGTAAGCTTAGTTCTCCCTCTGTCCGGTTATAATCCTCCAGGTCTAATTTCAGCATCCCTACAAATGTGTGGTCGTCGATTACCTTGCCTTCCAGATTGTCATTGAAAAGATCCTGCGCCTCACTGCCATCTGACAGATTCCATTCTCCTCTCAGATACAGCATCTCCGCCGTCGAATCTCCGCCGTCGATATAATGTGCCGGCAGATTATGAAGCCCGCCCTGATCCACCTCAATCTGTGCCGTAAGGAACACGGACAGTCCGTCGCAGTATACCTCTGAGGCAGTCACCGTAATCCCTACATCAGACTTTACGATTCCGGGAGATGCTAACGGATCTCCTTCTCTTTCTTCTCCTGTTGCCTGTGCAAGTATTCCTGCCTTTTCACTGTAATCTCCGGAAAATGGAATATTATTCTCTACTTCTTCGAAGATCTTCCCAAGCAATGGGATCTTAGCCGCTAACGCGGGATTGGAAATACACAATGTCACTCCAACCACTGCTATGGCTGCTGCCGCCGAAGCAAACTTCTTCCTGCTTCTCTTTTTCCCGGATCCGTCCTCGTAATCTGGCAGATCACAAAGCGCGATGTCTAGCTTCTTCCATACTCGTTCCGGTACGCTCTGATCCTCTCTTATTCTATCCATCATATTTTCCAACTGATTCACAATAACATCCCCTTCCTTCTCAGATTCTTTTCACTTAATTGATAGATGACTGCCGAAGCATCTCCTCGTGTATACTGCTTCTCCATCCGGTCTCTTGCCGTTGCCAGGCGTCCGCTTACGGTTTTTGCATTTATCTGCAGGATCTCGGCGATCTCCCGGATCTTAAATCCTTCCACGTAATAGAGGATCGTAACAACACGATACTTTTCATCCAGACACATGAGAAATTCCCGCCACTCAACCGCAGCATAATTCTCTTCCGCCGCTCCTTCTTCCGGCAGCAATACTTCTGAGATCATACGGCTTCTCTGCCTGTAGATCTGATTGCAGTGGTTGATCAGTATCCGTATCATCCATGTCTTAAAATATCTGTCTTTCTTCAACGTATCAAGTTTCTCCCAACATGTCAGCGCAGTTTCCTGAACTGCATCCGCCACATCTTCATCATTCTTCAGGATTGCCTTCGCCACCTTATACATACTGGGCGTATGCAGTTTTATTAATTGACTGAAAGCTTCTTTATCACGCTTTCTTGCACGTCGAACCAACATATCCATTGCGTGTCCTTTCCGAGAGTTCCGGACCTCTCTTTTTCTTTTTACACCTATTAGATGAAGAACCCCGCGATTTTCCTCAAAAAATTTATAAAAAAATCCCCATATCAGTTCTGTATATCATGCCCTGCGGGCGGACTTCGTCCGATCATGTATACTGATATGGGGATTTTATTTTCTTATTTTATTTACACATTTGTATATAAACTACTGCTTCTCCGCCGTCATCTTCCGGATCACGATCAGCGTACCTGCCATCAGCACGATTCCGATCGGAAGACAGATAAATGCATTTTTCACAAATCCGGCGATCAGATAAGTAACGAATGATACTGCCGCAACCGTGATCGCATATGGCAGCTGTGTCGTCACATGGTTCACATGGTTGCTCTGTGCTCCTGCCGACGCCATGATCGTGGTATCGGAGATCGGTGAACAGTGGTCGCCGCAAACCGCCCCTGCCATACACGCAGAGATGGACATGATCATCATCGTCTCATTCGTTCCGGCAAATACGGCTACTACGATCGGAATCAGGATTCCAAAAGTTCCCCAGGATGTTCCCGTTGCAAATGCAAGGAAGCAGCCTACCAGGAAAATGATCGCCGGCAACAGGTTCACAAGCCCTCCTGCAGCCGAATCCATCACTCCTGCCACATATTCTGCCGCACCAAGACTATCTGTCATTGCTTTCAGGGTCCATGCAAATGTCAGGATCAGGATCGCCGGCACCATCGCCTTGAAGCCGTCCGGCACACATGCCATAGATTCACTGAACTTAAGAACTTTCCTTACCGCGTAAAATGCGATCGTAACCACCAATGCAAAGAAGCTTCCAAGCATCAGCCCCACAGACGCGTCACTGTTGGAAAATGCTTCTACAAAGCTTGCTCCTCCAAAGAATCCGCCTGTATAGATCATGCCGATCACACAGCAGATGATCAGCACCACGATCGGGAATACCAGATCCACGACCGTACCCTTGCTCTCGTCAACAGCCTCTTCCGCATTGGCATACGGCCTGTCGGGAGTCGTATAGAGATCGCCGTCTAACGCATTCTTCTCATGCAGCTTCATCGGACCGTAATCAATCTTCAGGATCACGATAATGATCATCATGACGATCGTCAGTATCGCATAATAATTATAAGGAATCGCACGGATAAAAATAGAAAATCCATCCTCTCCCTCTACAAACCCGGTAACCGCAGCCGCCCAGGAAGAGATCGGCGCGATAATACATACCGGCGCCGCCGTAGCGTCGATCAGATATGACAGCTTCGCACGGGAAATATTGTGCTTATCCGTCACCGGACGCATCACGCTTCCTACCGTCAGACAGTTAAAATAATCATCAATAAAGATCAGCACACCCAGAAGGATGGTCGCAAGCTGCGCTCCTGCACGGCTTGTGATATGTTCGCTCGCCCAACGTCCGAACGCCGCGGAACCACCTGCCTTGTTCATCAGGCAGACCATGATTCCAAGAACCACCAGGAATACCAGGATACCGACATTGTAGCTATCTGACAGCACGCCTACGATACCGTCCTGGAATACATGTGTGACCGTAGTTTCAAATGCGAATCCTGAATAGAAGAGCCCTCCTATCAGAATTCCGACAAACAGTGAACTGTACACTTCCTTCGTGATCAATGCAAGCGCGATCGCCACGATCGGAGGTATCAGTGACCAGAATGTGGCGTACATATCCGGTACATACTCTGCTGCTTCCTCTGACGCAAATACAGTCATGGTACTGCAGGCAAGAATGCATAGAAGCACAAATGTACTTAAGAATACTCTTTTCTTTCCTCTCATTATAAAGATTCCCTCTCTTTCTTATGTGTTCCCAAAAACTCTTCATGCATTTTGGTATATCCCCACATTCAAAAATCCCCTGAAACACATCCCTCATATTTTGGTGCATCTTCATGTCCGGCACAGAAGTCTCAAGAATTTCCCCGGCAGACACAAAAATGCCATGAACAACGCTTTACCGGGCGCTTTCATGGCATAATATCTTTCTTGTATCCATATGTATCTTATACCTATGATAGCGCTCCACTGATGTGACAGTCCGCAGCATATTCTGACTGCGTCCCAGGAGTGTGGTCTGGGATACCCGAAATCTTCTTCCTTCCACTCCTTCGGCGGTCTCCCCTTTCTACCGGGACAGTCTCCCAAACTATCATCCCGACATACTGATGAAACCCGCGCCTCTATCAAGTCCGTTTATTCACATAGTGCATTTATAACACTTTTCGACAAGCTTGTCAATAGATTCCTAAACCATAACTAAAATCCATTTGTTCAACAGAACCTGTCCCGAAAACAAGTCAACAACTATTTTCATCATGTGTGTCATCTTGTCCTTGTTCCAATGCCAGTCCAATCAGCCGATCCGTGTGGTCAGCCATAAACAGCGGGATGTTCAGCACATCACCGTCCAACTTCAAATTGTCCAACGAGAACCGCACACGGAGCTTGACTTGATCCGAGAACAGCTCCTTGAATTTCTTTAAGCTCTTGCTGGTGGTGTTTGCCTCGGACTTGACCTCTACAGGGAAAATATCATTCTCCCGCTGGATAAGGAAATCTACCTCATAAGGCGGATTATTCTGGCTCCAGTACCGGGGGACCACTTCAAACTGTGTGATCAAGGTCAGTCGGTCATTTTTTGCGGACAGTTCAATACATACCATCCTTTTCTGTTCCCTGCTCCTGCGTTTGCTCTCGTTTGACTTCTCCCTCTGTATCCTCTTGGCACAAGCAGGACAATACTTTGATATGCCAGAGCCGGGGACGTATTCAACGCCGCACACCGTACAGTGTTTAGAAGGTAACGCCGTCCACCGCTTTGTGGGTGTGATATGTAATTCACCGACAAAGCCGATGAATTTATAGTAAATCTTGATTTCCTGCCTAACCGTTCCGTCTGCTGACTTCTCACGCTCCGAAACAAGTATCTTGTCTATCAGCGCATTTACAACCGTTGCGTCCAGTTCCTTTAAACCTTGGTAGTTGCGGATAAGGGTGATTATTCTAATGCTTGAGAGCCACCAATTTAATCCTTGGGAGCCACTTATAATTTAATGCTTGAGAGCCATTACAATATACTAGATATAGTACGTCTATTATTTACCGCTTATAACATTGTCTCAGAATTGTTTTAAACCTGCAAGGGTAAATACACTGCGTTGCAGCCCTTGCAGGTTTAAAACAAGGTGTTAGTCAATAAATATGTTGGTCTAATCTCATTACAGTATTACCAGACGATAATTGCGTACATCATAGACACCATGCCAATAGCAACTGTTTCCAATATTGCACAATGAAAGAAACAGAGAAGT
>Ga0209064_1000920_pt1 | contig 57027 bp, 43 predicted proteins | sample Inofromicrocosms_FD_187498 | JGI IMG/M metagenome (GOLD analysis project Ga0209064, IMG submission 187498) | Mouse cecum microbial communities from Vienna, Austria - Inoculum for glucosamine and mucus D2O microcosms (SPAdes) (version 2) | ecosystem: Host-associated > Mammals > Digestive system >...
ATGCCTATGCGGGGGACAAGCTGGTCTGGCAGGGCTGGGAAGGCAATGAAATGTACTTCTTCTATGACAATACAGGCGCCCCTATTGCTTTCTGGTATTTTCCCGATGGAGGAAGCCGGGTAACCGGGTATTATTTTACGAACCAGCAGGGAGACGTAGTACGGATAGAAGACCCAGACGGGAAATTGTTGGCCTCCTATGGCTATGACGTCTGGGGAAAAGTTATTGTCTCCTCCGGTAGCGTGTCAGCTATCAACCCGCTAAAGTACAGAGGGTACTACCACGATACCGAAACAGGTTTTTACTATCAGCCGGGACTGGCTTACTCCTGCTTAGCGGCCTGCCGCAGGGCGTATTGTTTTGGGGTAAGGCCCTGACTGCGGCGAAAGACACGAATGAAATAGCTGAGGTCGTTAAAGCCGCAGGCGAAGGCCGCTTCCGTAACAGAGCAGCTTCCCTCGGCCAGGAGGTCGCAGGCATGGCTGATCCGGCGGAGGTTCAGGTACTCCATGGGGGTGTGCTGAGTCATCTCCCGAAAAAAGCGGCAGAAATATTTTGGGGACATTCCAGCCTCCCGGGCAAGCTGCTCCAGGGTCAGGGATTCGGCATAGTGCGCCTCTACAAAGGCAAATAATTTTTTCAGCAGGCGGATATTTTTCCGCCTGTTTTCCTTTCCCGGCAGATTTGAGGTATACCACCCTTGTTCTACCATGTGGCCGAACAGCCCGCAGAGGGCGCCGAAGGCGGCGAGGCGTTCCCCTTTTTCCTTTGCTGCTCCATGGGAAAAGAGCAGCTCCGCCAAAAGAGAGAAACCGGCGTCAGCCGTTGGAGGCTTCGGCAGAAGAAACAAATTTCCCGCGGCAAGCTCCCGTAAATGCTTTGACCATTGGCCGCAGGCGCTTCGCAGCAGCTCCAAATCAAAAACGATGCACTGGTAAACGCTTCCCTCCTCCGGCTGGCCGCTGTGCAAAACGCCTCCGCCGATCCACAGCAGCTCTCCCGGCTCCAGATGATACTTTATCCCGTTCAGCCAAATGGTCAGCTGCCCCGTAAGCACTCTGACCAGCTCGTATTCTATGTGCCAGTGATAGGGCATCACAAAGCGAGGGTGTCCTTCTGAAATATGGTAAAGCTCCAAAGGGAAATCCGGTTCCCCTCTGGGAAGCAATTCGTTATAGGCCTGTTCCTGCATAGCGTACCCTCCAGGAAGTGAATATTATCCTACTTTTTGCCATGATAACACAAGTGCCAAAAAAAATATAGGGATATAATGAAAAAAATATCATTTTTATGATGAAGGAGGAAATGTACTCATGACAGAAAATCGGTATCGGGGAGACTATCCTGTGATCGGCATTCGGCCTACCATCGATGCCCGCCGGGGCGCCTTGCAGGTGCGGGAATCCCTGGAGGCGCAGACCAGGGCCATGGCGGAAGCGGCGGCTAAGCTGTTTGAAGAAAATTTGCGCTATAGCAACGGAGAGCCCGTGAAGACGGTGATTTCCAGCGTATCTATCGGCCGTGTGGGCGAGGCGGCTGTTTGCGCCGATGAGTTCCGCAAGGCCGGAGTGGATATCACCCTTACTGTAACGCCCTGCTGGTGCTACGGCGCGGAAACCATGGATATGGACCCCAACACCATTAAGGGCGTTTGGGGTTTCAACGGCACGGAGCGGCCTGGCGCGGTATACCTGGCTTCCGTTCTGGCGGCTCACGCTCAGAAGGGTCTGCCGGCCTTCGGTATTTACGGGAAAGATGTTCAGGAGGCGGACGATACCTCCATTCCGGAGGACGTGCGGGAAAAGCTGCTGCGGTTCGGCCGGGCGGCAGTGGCCGCGGCCACCATGCGAGGGAAATCCTACCTGCAGATCGGCTCGGTCTGTATGGGGATCGCGGGTTCCATTATCGACCCGTCCTTTTTCGAGGAATATTTGGGCATGCGGGTGGAATCGGTAGACGAGGTAGAGCTGATCCGCCGCATGACGGAAAATATTTACGACGAGGAAGAATACCAAAAAGCCCTGGCCTGGACGAAGAAAAACTGTCCTGAGGGCTTTGACAAAAACCCGGAAGAGCTCCGGCGCAGTCCCGAACAAAAGGAAAAGGACTGGGAATTCTCTGTGAAGATGATGTGCATCATCAAGGATCTTTGCCGTGGCAACGAAAAGCTGCCTGACCGCTGGAAGGAAGAGCGGGTCGGACACAACGCCATTGCTGCCGGATTCCAGGGCCAGCGCCAGTGGACGGATTTTTACCCCAACGGGGATTTCGCCGAGGCCATGCTCAACTCTTCCTTCGATTGGGAGGGGTCCCGGGAGCCTTTTGTGCTGGCCACTGAGAACGACACCTTAAACGGCGCCGCCATGCTGATGGGAAAGCTGCTTACGAACCGGGCACAGATCTTTGCTGATGTTCGCTCCCACTGGAGCGCCGATGCCGTAAGACGGGCCGCCGATGGGTACGAGCTGGAGGGAAAGGCGAAAGCGGCAGGCGGTTTTCTGCATTTGATCAATTCCGGCGCGGCCTGTATTGACGCCTGCGGCGAGGTAAAGGACGAAAACGGAAACGCCGTGATAAAGCCCTTCTGGGAAATGAGCGAGGCAGACCGGCAGGCCTGCCTGAAGGCCACCGAATGGTGTGCCTCCGACCTGGGATATTTCCGGGGCGGCGGCTTCTCTTCCCGGTTCTGTACCCGGGCGGAAATGCCGGTCACCATGATGCGTCTGAATCTGGTAAAAGGCCTGGGCCCTGTGATGCAGCTGGCAGAGGGCTGGACAGTCCATCTGCCGGAGGAGGTTTCCGATAAGCTTTGGAAGCGTACCGACTATACCTGGCCCTGTACCTGGTTCGCCCCCAGAACCACCGGGGAAGGCGTTTTTGCCACAGCTTATGACGTGATGAACAACTGGGGCGCCAACCATGGCGCCATTACCTACGGCCATATCGGCGCCGACCTGATCACCCTCTGCTCCATGCTGCGGATCCCCGTCTGTATGCACAACGTGCCGGAGGAGAAAATTTTCCGTCCCGCCTGCTGGAACGCCTTCGGCATGGAGAAGGAGGCCCAGGATTATCGCGCCTGCCGGACTTATGGCCCCCTGTATCGATAACAAACGTAAACAACTTCCATAAGAAAGGGAGATCGAATCATGTTTGACGGACTGCAAATGAATCTTGGAAATCTGTTTCGGACGTCCGACGCGAAAACCCGCTCTCTGTCTCCGGAGAATGTTACCGGAGAAAAGGGAAAAGGGGGCATGTGCGAGCTGGAAAACGGCAGCGCCCGCCAGGCCGCCCGGGACTTGGGAAAAACCTGGAAGGTGAATCCTTATTTTGTCGTTGCACCCGGTGAAACCATTACCCTGGCAGATGTGGCAGGTCCCGGCTGCATTCAGCATATTTGGATGACTCCCACCGGTAAGTGGCGCAGCACCATTCTGCGTATGTACTGGGATAACGCGAAGCGGCCTTCGGTGGAATGCCCCCTGGGAGATTTCTTCGCCAGCGGCTGGGAGGAATACGCGCCTCTTTCTTCTTTGGCGGTATGCGTGAACCCGGGCAGGGCCTTTAACTGCTATTGGCCCATGCCTTTCCGGGAGCACTGCCGCATCACCATGGAAAACCGCAGTGAAGAGCCCATGACCATTTATTATCAGATCGACTATACCCTTACGGAGCTTCCAGAGGATACCGCCTATTTCCACGCCCAATTCCGCCGGGTCAATCCTCTGCCCTATAAGCAGGTCTATCCCATTTTGGACGGTGTGAAGGGAAAAGGCCAGTATGTGGGTACCTATCTTGCTTGGGGCGTCAACAGCAGCGGCTGGTGGGGAGAAGGGGAGATCAAATTCTTCCTGGACGGCGATACGGAATACCCCACTATCTGCGGCACCGGTACGGAGGACTATTTCTGCGGCGCTTACAATTTTGAAAACCAGAAGCTCCATCAGTATGAACCCTATTGTACGCCTTATGCAGGCCTTTCCTATGTTTCCAAGCCGGATGGCCTGTACCAAAGCCAGCAGCGGTTCAGTATGTATCGCTGGCATATCATGGACCCCATTCGCTTTGAACAGGATCTGAAGGTGACTATTCAAGCCCTGGGCTGGCGGGAAGGCGGGCGCTATCTGCCGCTGCGGGACGATATCGCTTCCGTTGCCTTCTGGTATCAAGCCGGAGAGACTCAGCCCTTCCCCGAGCTGGGCGATAAGGATGCGTTGGAGGTCAATTAGCAAAGCCGATCTCAATTTACAGAAACGAGGATCCTACTATGAACAGTAAAACCTACACCGGGAACCAGCTGGACTATATCGGGTTCCCCTTAGGCGGCATGGGCGCGGGAATGTTCACTGTGGAAGGCACAGGAGCTTTTTCCGCTTTTTCCCTGCGCAACGCACCCAACGTCAATTTGGAGCCCTGTCTGTTTTCCGCCATTACCGTGAAGGGGGAAAAGAACCTCAGCCGTGTTATTGAAAGCCAGGTGCCGAAGCACAAAATTTACGGAGCGGCCACCGCGCCTGCCACACCTGTTCTCTATGAGGAAAATTTTGCCAGGGCTACCGGCCTTCCCGGCAGGACCTATGGGCTGCCCCGGTTCAAAAGCGCCGTGTTCTCCGCCCGGTTTCCCTTTGCGGAGATCTGCTTTGAAGACCGGCAGTTCCCGCTGGCCGTTTCCCTGAAGGCGTGGAGCCCCTTTACGCCGCCCCACGCGGACGATTCCAGCTGCCCTGTTGCCTATTTGGAATATACCTTTGAAAATACCAGGTCCATCCCGCTGGAAGCTGTTTATTATTACAGCTCCATGAACTTTATGGCCCAGGGTAGCGGCGTTCGTTCGGTATACCCGGTGGAGGGAGGCTTTGTTCTGGCCCAGGAGGGAACGCCGGAAAAGCCCTGGGATCGGGGCTATTATACCGCCGCTGTGCGCGATCCGGCGGTCAGAGTGAATACCGCCCTGTTCCGCGGGGGCTGGTACGATTCCCTTACCATGCTTTGGAACGATATCGAGGCGGGAAAATCGGAAGAGAAGTACCGGGAAAACAACAGCGAGTACCCCAATCCCGGGGGAAGCCTTTCTCTGCCGTTCCGGCTGGAGCCGGGAGAAAGAAAAACCATTGTGGTGCAGTGTGGCTGGTATGTGCCGGAATCCAGGCTGAGGATCGGGCAGACAGATCAGAAAGAGCCTTATACCGACGAGCAGCTGGTGAATTTGAAGCGGTACCAGCCCTGGTATACCACAAAATTCCGGAGCGTTGAAGACGTGGCGGAGTTCGCGGCCTCTCACTATGAGAGGCTCCGTAAAGAAACCGTGCTGTTTTGCGATACTTTTTACGCCTCCACCTTGCCCGATATCGTTCTGGAGGCGGTGGGGGCCAACCTGTGCATCTTAAAATCTCCCACCGTACTGCGGCAAACCGACGGCAGACTGTGGTGCTGGGAGGGCTGCTGTGACAGCGTGGGCTCCTGCCATGGTTCCTGTACCCATGTGTGGAACTATGCCCAGGCGTTGTGCCACCTGTTTCCCGCTATGGAGCGGAGCCTGCGGCAAACGGAATTTTTCGATTCACAAAACGAAGCGGGCCATCAGAATTTCCGCTCCGCCCTGCCCATCGGAGAAACCACCCATGATTTTTACGCCGCTGCCGACGGCCAGCTGGGTGGGATCGTAAAGGTCTACCGGGATTTCCTGATCTGCGGGGATCTGGCCTGGTTGAAAAAGCTGTGGCCCAGGGTAAAGGCTTCCATGAAGTTCTGCATTGACCGGTGGGATAAAAACCGGGAGGGCGTTCTGAAGGAGCCCCATCACAATACCTATGATATTGAATTCTGGGGCGCCGACGCTATGTGTTCTTCCTTCTACCTTTCCGCCCTGAAGGCCATGGTGGAATTGTCCGCGCTGCTGGAAGAGGACGGCCGGAAATACGAAGAATTGTTAGAGAGAGGAAAGGCCTATTTGTCAGAGCGGCTCTATAATGGGGAGTACTTTTGCCAGGAGGTGGAATGGAAAACCCTGGGAGAAAAGCCCGGACAGGCCGCGATCAATGATACGAAGATCTCTCCCGAGGCGGAAGCTTTGATCACTGAAAACGGCCCCAAGTATCAATATGGCAAGGGCTGCATTTCCGACGGCGTGCTGGGCTTTTGGCTGGCGGCGGTTTGCGGTCTGCCGGAGGTGGGGGATCCCGAAAAGATCAAGAGTCACTTAAATTGTGTGCATCGCTATAACCTGAAGAAGGATCTGTTGGAGCACGCGAACCCCCAGCGTTCCAGCTATTGCCTGGGGGAGGAAGCCGGGCTGCTGCTCTGTTCCTGGCCCCATGGGGAAAAACCGGCCCTGCCCTTTGTGTACAGCGATGAGGTGTGGACGGGTATCGAATACCAGGTGGCTTCTCATCTGATGTTTGTGGGAGAAGTGGAAAAGGGCCTTGAAATTGTGCGGGCCTGTCGCAGCAGATATCAGGGGGACGCGCGCAACCCCTTCGACGAGTACGAGTGCGGCCACTGGTATGCCCGGGCTATGGCATCTTACGCTCTGCTGGAGGGCATGACGGGAATCCGCTACGATGCTTACCGGAAAACTCTGTACATTGCGCCCAGGATTCAGGGGGATTTTCAATCGTTTTTAGCTGCCGATACCGGATACGGCCTGGTGGGCATAAAAGACGGTGAAGCCTACTGCCAAGTGGTTTCCGGCTCCATCGATGTGGAAAAGATTCAGCTGGAGGTATAAGGATTTCTGACAAGAAACCACTAAAAAAGGAGCTGCTGCAAAACGGGTCGTTTTGCAGCGGTTCCTTTTTTAGATATTAGTCGTAAGTAATGAGTTGTTAGAGAAGGGCAAGGCCCCTCCTTTGTCATTCTGAGCCGTAGGCGAAGAATCTCGCCCTTAATTTCTGAGCAAAGAATCAAAGAGCGAGATTCTTCACTTCGTTCAGAATGACAGGTAGAAAGTGAGCGGATAAACACTAAATTCCCATTCATTAAACTTTGCCCGTAAATTTAATAATTCCTCATTCCTCCCTGTCCCCCTCCCTTTCTGAGCAACTCACCACGCACAACTCGCAACTGGTAAAAAAGAAAAGGCTTCACTCTATTGTTCTTTTCTGTGCAAAGTCTTTTGGGTTCAGGTAAAATGGGAATACTTGAAAAGAAGGAAACACGGCAGCTTCAAGGTTTTTTGAGTTTTTCAAAAAAGCACTGGCCTGAGAGAGCCGCAATTTACAGGAAAGGATAGGAGGAATATGATCAAGAAAAGACAGTACAAGCTTACGGACAAGCAGCTTCTGGAATATGAAACTTATCTTCGGGAGCAGGAACGGGCGGAAAATACCATACAAAAGTATATCCGTGATCTGAAAAATTTGCAAGCCTACACGGAGGGCAAAGTTTTCACAAAGGAGCTGCTTCTCGCCTGGAAGGAAGAACTGCTGGAAACACGTTCCTCCGTTTCGGTCAATTCCATGCTGGCAGCCGCAAACAGCTTTTTCACATTTATGGGGTGGCAGGAGCTGACAATGCGGTTTTTGAAAGTTCAAAAAACTCTTTTTCGGGATGAGAGCAAAGAGCTGACCCGCACAGAATACGCTTCGCTTGTCCGGGAGGCAAGGCGGGAAGGAAATGAAAGACTTTCTCTTTTGATGCAAACCATCTGCGCTACCGGGATCCGGGTATCGGAGCTGCAATATATCACGGTGGAGGCTGTGGCGCGGGGCAGGGCGGAGATCAATAACAAGGGAAAGCGCAGGGTGATATTCCTGCCGCAAAAATTGCAAAAGCTTTTACGGAAATATCTTCAAAAACAAAAAATAACCGCCGGAGCGGTTTTCGTAACAAAATCGGGAAACCCCTTAGACCGTACCAACATCTGGCGAGAGATGAAGCTTCTCTGTGAAAGGGCGGGGGTGGAACCGGAAAAAGCTTTCCCACACAATTTGCGCCACCTGTTTGCCAGAACGTATTACGGAATGGAGAAGGATCTGGTGCGTTTAGCAGATATTTTAGGACATTCCAGTGTGAACACAACGCGGATCTATACGGCGGAAAGCTGCCTGGATTACGCAAAACGCCTGGAACGATTGGATCTGATCACCGTATAAAGCGAAAGCAAAGTGGGCTTGCAAAAATCAATTTATTATTACAACATAATTTGTATTGTGTGGTAAACTTGCCTGCTGACTTTTCCCTTTTTCTTCCGAAGATTTTTGGCACCCTCCCCATATTTTCCTCATTGCTTTTTTCATGAAAAATCCACGCCTAATGATAGGCGCGGAACAGCAGATGGAAATATGTTGTAATGCTATCAGCGAAACACAGGCGCAAAAAGAACAGCCTTTTCTATACTGACAGCAAAGGCTCGGTAATATTGCTTTGGGGCAGCACCAAACAAATCTGAGTGTCGTATTTGCACAAGCAAGACGATGCTTAGATTTGTTCGGTATTGCCTGAGAACCAGAATTTTGCTTTCCCTTTTTCAAATGCTTGAGTTCAACAGGGCAAATTCTTTCTGTAACGAGAAACCTCTTGCAAAGCAACGCATAGTATGATAAAATTAAATATGTAATTTTACCACACAATACAAATTATGTTGTTGTGGGGCCAGGGGGGGAATTGGTTTGAAGAAGCGAGCAAAGAAGCTGTGGGTCTCCAGAATGCTTTCCGGGTTGGTTGCTTTTTCCCTGCTGCTGGGGGGGCTGCCACTGATCGCCGCGAAAGCCTACAGCACAGAAAGCCAGATCGTGTCGCCTTTTACTGTCTCCTGTGATGGGACATCTTTGTCTCTGGGGCTGGAGGGAAGGTCGTATAGCTCGCAGGAACCTGTGTTGACGTTGATCGGACAGGATGGCTCCCGGGAAACGTATCTGGTCGTCATTTCACAGGATAACATTCAGCTTTTGAAGGATTGGGCTCCGGTTTCCGGGGCCAGTGCTGCCATACAGAGAGACAATACAGAGGCGGGAAACTGGGGAGAAGCTTATCAAGGCGTTTTGACTGTGCCGCTTGCTTCTCTTCCTTTAGATCGTTTCAGTTTGGAATTTATGGGTACGGCAATTTCCGCCGCTGAACTGGGATTTTCCGAAGAGGCTCCGGAATCCACGCCGGAGTCTGCTGTGGAAAGCGGCCTGGAATCTACTTCGGAAGACAAGCCGGAATCAGGGATCACCTCTGAACCGGAAAGCAGCGTGCCGCCGGTGGAAGAGGAAACAAGGAAACGGCCTGCCGATACCACCGGACGGATCACAGTGGACGGCAGCGCGGAGGATTGGAGCGCCGTAACGCCTGTTTCCCTTTCCGGTGTGGAGGATCAGGGAATCAAAATCAATTCTCTGCGAACCGCCATGGATACGGAAGGCAATGTATATCTTTGCTTTGAAGGTTCCGCCAATCAGTACAACCTTCCCAACGCAAAATGGATCATGGTGAATATCACACAAAATGGTGTAACACAGCAGATATCGCTGGATTCCCTTTGTCAGCAGGGCGGCGAACTGCAAACCGGCGGTGAAGTGGGAAATAGCGATGGGCCCGTAGTGGTGGAGGTGAAGCTGCCCGCCGGTTATTTTGCGGACAGCGATTTTACGATCTCCTATCGGAATACCTCATTCCCGGCCTCCGGCATGCCTGTAATGGACGGAACGGAACTGGAAAAACCGGAACCGGTTTATGAGGGGATCGTCATAGACGGCAGCTTTTCCGATTGGGACGCGGTAAAAAAATACCCGGGAAATGATCCCGGCGGCAACTTGGACTGTGTAAGCGCCGTGTTTGACGGGGATTGGATCTATTTCTATCTTAAGGACACTCCCAGCGGCAACGCTGCCAACGCGGGCAGCCACGGAAACGGAAAATATTCCCTGAAAACCGATTTGGGGCATGAGCTTTTGTTCCAGTTAAACGCGGATGGCACAGTAAGCTGCCCGGCTGAGGGGGCTTCCGCCCGGCATGTGGGAACCCAGTGGGAGGTGGCAATTCCCGCTTCTGCTCTGCCCAGCTACTTAAACACCTTTGATTTTGGACTGTATCTCCATGACCCGATCATCACAGAGGTGGCAAATTTGAATGGACAGGGAAGCGGGGGCAGCTTTGAAGGGATCGTTTATGATGGGCTTTACGGAGACTGGACCTACTACCCGCATACCACGATCCAGTATGATACCCAGGGCACGCAGGAAGAGAGCATCGATGCCAGCGGTGCTTTGTACACCAGCGGCACTACATTATACGGGCATGTCAAAACCACCGTGCCGGACCATCTGGCCCAGAAGGGATACGAGCTGTGCCACGCGGTGACGATCCGTTTCAATGAAAGCAGCGAGCTTCATTTCCGCCTGGTTTCCGTGGCAGAGGACGGAACCATAGACTATAACACCAATGTGGGCGGTTTGGCCCCCGGTACTTATGAATACTACATTTTGGAAACAAACGACAGCCAGGAATTGAAAAATATCAATAACACCGATCCCAATGCGCCCCCTTGGTATGGGAAAATGATGATCACCGTCAAGGAAGGCGTAGACGAGGGTGAGTTTTATCTGGATCTGGAAAAGCTTGCCAAAACCTTTGACTGCGGTGTGGGAGATTTCAAAACCATTTCCGCGCAGTTCGGCGAGCTGGGTCAGCAGTGGATCACTATAGCCGGCACTTCCTCCGGAGCGTGGCTGGGCGTTTTACTTTGCCTTGCCGCTGTGGTAGGCGTGGGTGGCTGGCGCAGGCGCAGAGGCGGCGTAAAAGAATCATGAATCCATTTTTCCTTCTTTTCGCGGTTCTCATATGGGTTTTTCTGCTGGTGGTCACAAAAAAAGCAGAGCTGCATGCCTGGCAGTTTTTCATTGGAAGCGCGGGGCTGTTTCTTCTTTTGATGACGGCAGCTCGCCCAGTGCTGACACAGCCGCTGGCCAGAGCTGTTTCCGGCTTGGTTGGGATAGTCGGCAATCTCACCGGGCAGTTTATGGCTTATTTTAAGTACGGCATCATTTTTATCGCCTGCGGGGGAGAATCCATGACCCTGCAGATCGATTTTGAGTGCTCCGGGATCATCGAGATCATGGCCTATGAAAGCCTGCTGGCGTTTTTCAATGTATACAGCGCTACAGAAAAGCTTCTGCTTGCCCTGGCCGGCTTTTGCTATATCATGGCGTGCAACGCCCTGCGAATCGTGGTGATCTGCTTAGCGGTATGCTTTTTCGGGCCGGGGGCCTACTATGCCGCCCATGCGATCATCGGGCGGATCATCTTCTACGTTCTCAGCATTTACCTGTATTTTTATGTGTTTACAAAGCCGCAGATCGTGCGGATGAAAGTGGGAAGTTTTGCCTATGCCCATACTAAAAAGACTCCTTGATTCCTTTGCCTTCTGGGGTGCCTGGATCATCATTTCCGTGGCAATGGAGATCATTCCCTCTCTGGGGAGCATTCTGCTTTTGCTCAAGCGGCGGATCCAGAAAAGGAAGCCTTACGAGCGGCCTAAAATCGACCCGGAAATTTCTGTGATCATTCCGGTGTACAATTCGGCGGAAACACTGTTTCACTGCGTGGAGTCTATTGCGGAAAGCACCTATTCCAGTGAAAGCATTCGTATTTTTCTGGTCAATAACGGTGGCAGCGACAACAGCTTTTCCGTGTTTGATCAGTGCCAAAAAGCCTTTCCCCAGTTGAAAATGCAGTGGCTGAACGCGGAACAGGGGAAATCCAGGGCCATGAATCTGGCCCTTTACAACAGCGGTGGAAAATACATTATCAATATCGACAGCGATGGATATCTGGAAAAAAACGCCTTGGCAAATCTGGTGGCAAAATTTGAAGCCAACCCTGATTTGAATTGTATGACAGGCGCTGTTTTGACCCACCCCGATGACATTCGGGCGCGGAAGGGCTTTTTCAGCAGACTGCTGCGGAACATGGAATTTATGGAATACGCTCAGGCCTTCCTGGCCGGGCGCAGCTACGCCTCGGAAACCAATTCTGTTTATACGCTGTCGGGCGCTTTTTCCGCTTTTCGCAAATCGGCGGTTTTGAGTTCCTGGCTGTATAATACCGATACGATCTGCGAGGATACCCACATTACCTTTCAAATGCGGGTGCGCCAGAAGGAGCGGATCGAGATCTGTGAAAACGCCATCTATTTCACCGATCCCATTCAGGGAATGGATCAGCTGTATACTCAAAGGCAGCGGTGGCAGCGGGGCAGCCTGGAAGTGGCCCAGATGTTTTTGGATAAAAGCTTTCGGGTCCACAAACTCGTAAAAGATGTAAACGTTCGCACCCTGCTTTTTGATCATACCTTTGCTCTGCCTCGTATGATCTGGTATTTAGCCATGTTCTGCCTGGTCTTTATGAATTATTCCGGGCAGACCATTTTATATGCCATGGGTGTGATCTTTGCCCTGTATATCCTCATCGGCTTTTTTTATTTTTTCTCGGTTCTCGCTTTTCTGAAGATGGATCCCCCGGTGCGAAAATACTATGCCGATCACTGGTGGTGCGTTCTGCTTCTGCCGTTTTTTAATATCATGGTGTTTTTTATCCGGCTGGCGGGGATCGTGAACAGCATTTCCACAGACAGCGCCTGGAAAACCAGAACGCTTTCCGAAGAAGGCAATTCCTTTGCCGCTGCCGCCAGGGAGCTTTGCAAAAAGCCTTTAACGCTTTTGGGAAAATTTCGTGATGCCGTCAATCGAAATAAGCCGCAAAAAGAAAGTGTGAAAAAGCTCCCGTACTCTCTGTCTTGGTATTTGGGAACAGGGGCCGTCTGGTTTTTCGGGGCGCTGCTGCTTGTGGTAGTGTATTGGTCCAGAAAAGCCTTCGGTGTGGAAATAAACGAGATCTTAAATACGCTGGCGGGCGGTACGGAGGGTACCGGCGCCGGCATGATCAGTGAGATCCTATGGGGGCTGGTGCTGCCTCTTGGGGCGGCGCTTCTCTGCTGGGGGCTTTTTTGCTTTTTGGACTACCTTGCGGGCCGCCGCCTGGAAAAACGGCGGACGGAAGCCCCCCGTCTCTCGCGGGTCTATCGCGGCTTTCATACCGCTGTGCTGTACGGCGGTGCGGTGCTGCTGCTTTTCGGGGCGCTGTATGCCAACGGGGAATATAAGCTTCTGGATTACTTTGGGCTGTTGGGAACTACTACTCGCCTTTACGAGGATTATTACGTGCCGCCGGAAGAAACCGCCATCACTGCTTCGGGAACAACGAAGAATTTGATCTATATCTATGTGGAAAGCTTGGAGACCGCCTACGCTTCCCGGGAGGCCGGAGGAAAGCAAACGGAAAATTATATCCCCCGGCTTACGGAGATCGCCCGGCAGAATCTCAATTTTTCCGATACAGAGGGCCTGGGCGGCTTTCACTGTACCCAGGGGGCCAACTGGACCATGGCGGCGCTTTTTGCCACCACCAGCGGCGCGCCCTATGCGTTACCCGGCACAGAGCGGAATTACCTGGAGGGAGAAGCGCATATGCCGGGGATCGTCACCCTGGGAGATATTTTAGCGGAGAAGGGATATGTTCAGGAATTTCTCTGCGGCTCGGCGGGCTCCTTCGCGGGGCGCTCCAATTATTTCCAGCAGCATGGGGACTATGAAATTTTCGACCTGTGGGCGGCAAGAAAAGAGGGCTATATTCCTGAGGATTACAAGAAAAACTGGGGAATTGAGGATAAGGTACTGTTCGATATTGCCAGGGAGGAGCTCACCGAGCTGGCAGGGCAGGGAAAACCTTTCAATTTTACTCTTCTTACAGTGGATCTTCACGCGCCCGGCGGTTATCTCTGCGACTGGTGCGAGAAGAAATACGAGAACATTACCGCCAATGTCGCGGCCTGTAATGACAGTCTCATCGCGGAATTTTTGGCATGGTGCGAGAAACAGGATTTTTACGATGACAGCGTGATCGTGATCGTGGGGGATCACCCCCGTATGGACGGAAACCTGGTAGAGGGCTTGGACTATTATGACAGAACGGTGTATACCTGCCTGATAAACAGCGATACCTCCTGTCAATCTGATCCGCAAAGGCGTACCTATACCTCTATGGATCTGTTTCCCACCGTGCTCGCTTCCCTTGGCTTTGAGATCGAGGGAGACAGGCTGGGATTGGGGGTGAACCTCTTTTCTCAGGAAAAGACCCTGGCGGAAGAAAAGGGTTTTGCCTGGCTGAATAACGAGGTGCTGAAATCTTCCGATTACTATATTTCTTCCTTCGTGGAAAGTCCGGCAAGCTGAGGAAGAGAAAGGAGGCGGCCACATGAAAAGAAAAGAACTGGCTCATAAGGCACAGGAGAAAGGGAACGTGAAGAGGCATACGGCGCTGCTGGCGGCAGTGCTTTCCATTTCGGTTTCCCTGTGCGCCGCCTGCCTTGTCTGGCTGGGCCTGGACCGGTACGAGCGGGGCGTTCTGGACGTGTGCGCGGTGCAGCAGGACGCCTATGTGCAGCTGGTATTAGACCAGATCAACCTGAAAGAAAACCGCAGCGACACGGAGATCATCACCGGTATTCTGAGCAGCCTGGACGCTTCCACCAATAAGTATTGGACCTTTTCCCGGGAGCAAAATATGCTGTTTGTCAAGGATGTGCTGGAAACCAACAAGTATAAGGGCCTTACCACGGCGACTTATTACGCCTCCAACAGCGCGCAAAGCTTTCTGAACAGTCTTTCCGTAAATCATGTGATCCATGGCGAGATAGAAATTGATGGAAGGGAATACATCGCTTCCGGCGTGGCTTTTATTTACGACGGCGCTCCTTATCGTATGTGTCTTTTGACCAACCGCAGGGTGCTGCTGGATAACAACCGCTTTTTGGAGGCAAAGGTGGGGCTGTGTATTACGGCAGCGGTGCTTTTGGTCACTCTGTGTGTCACTTCCCTGGGAATGGCTCATCGGATCCAGAAGCTCCGGGAGGAGCGGGAGCGGCAAAAGCAGCTGATCGAAGGGCTGAATCAAAGCCTTACCTCCATCAATGAGCGATTTTCCGAGCGGGACATTCACGATGCTAAAACAAATCTTTGGAAGAAGGAAGCCTTTTCCGGCTTTTTACAAAAGCTTATACAGCGAAAGGCGTTTCCCATTTCCATTGTTCAGCTCCGGTGCGCGGACAGCGCGGGACAAAAAAGCGTGCTTCTCCTTTCTCAATATCTCACGGATAAAAGTGTGTTGAAATTTCAGTGGGCAGACCGGGTCTTAGTGCTGGCTTTCATACAGGCCAGCGCCTCCGCGGTGGAGCAGGAGCTCTGCTCTCTGCTTTCTCCGGAGGGAACAAAGCTCCTTTGTCAGATCAGAGTCACAGAAGAGGGGCCCGGTCAGGAAGAGATAGAAGAAAAGCTGAGGGAGGGGGAGAAAATATGAGTGTGCGGCTGTACCGGGAATACAAGCTCAAGTTTTATCTCAATGCCCGGCATTATATCATCGTAGGCGGACGCAAGGGCGAGCCCCACTCCCACACCTGGGAATTTGCCCTCACCATTCGGTTTGGGCGCACCTCCTTTGTGGAATTCAACGTGTTTGAAAAGGGAATTTCCAAATACCTTTCCCGCTATCAGAACAAGGTGATGAACGAGGAGGAGCCCTTCGACGGCATTTTGCCCACTTTGGAAAATATGACAGATTACTTTTCCGGGGAATTTTACCGTGTGATCCATGAGATCGGCGGTATTCTCACAAAGGTCGAGGCCAGTGAGACGCCTACCAGAAGCTATATTTTGAACCTTTCTGAAAATGAGGAAAACAGAAGGCTTTCGGAAGAAACAGAGCAGGAGATCCTGTCCGATGTGATGGACGCGGTGCTGGATCAAATTGTCGAAGAATGAGAGTGGGATTTTCATAACCGATCAAAAAAGGGGGGCTGCACAGATGGCGCTTTGGCGGAAAAACAGACAGTTCGGGCGGCAGCTGTACGGCTTTCTGCCGCTTTTCTATCTCTGTATGGCTGTGGGGGTAGTGGCTCTGGTAAGCCGCGGCGGCGTATACCCCAGCGGTTCTGATACCATGTATCACGTGTTCCGGGGAGATCTGGTTTACAAAGCGGTTTGCGGCGGTGATCTCTGGCCTGGTTATACGCCGCTTTGGTACAACGGGGTGGAAATTTTGCGGTACTGGCCTCCTCTGCCCGCTTATTTTATGGCGTTGTGCCAGGCGGCGGCAGGGGGAGACCCCCTGAACGGCTATCTGGTATTTGTGGGCGCGGTCTGCTTTTTGGGGGCGCTGCCCTGGCTGTGGATCGGACAGCGGCTGGAAAGACCGTTTTTAGGCGGTTTCTTAGGCGCTTTATGGTTTTTTCTTCCCAATAATCTTTTGGCGATTTTTCAGGAGGGGAATTTAGCCCGCGCGCTGAGTATGGTGTTTCTTCCGGTGTTTCTGTACCTTGTGGAGGAATACCTGAGAACCCAAAACCGGCGGCTGTTTCCCGGACTTGCCGGAAGCTTCCTGCTGATGGTGCTTTGCCATTTAGGGTACGCGGGCATGCTGGCGCTGGCGGTTTTGCTGTTTTTATTGCTGCATCGGATCTTCCGCGGAAAAAAACAGGGTGCGGGAGCGGTACTGTTTTCCATGCTGTTTGGATTTTTGATGACCGGCATTTGGTCATTGTCCGCGTTGCGGGGAGGAATCTCCAATGTAGACAGCTCGGAAAGCATGGCGGGCTTTTTTCAAAGCCTGGCCATCACCCTGAATCCTCTGGAGCGGCTGGAAAGCGGTAACGGGAATTTCTATTTCGGACTGGCGGCTTTCCTGCTGGCGGTTTTCGGTATATTGGGCGGAAACCGGGAAGAGCGCCCCGACTTTGCGGCGGGAATTCTGATCTGTCTTTCCACCGGCTCTTCTGTGTATTATCTGTTTCGCTCTCTTCCCGGCGGCCAGTATTTGTGGATGCTGCGGTTTATTTCCATAGCCCTGTGCCTGATCCTGCTTGGCCTTCTGTTTTGGAAAACCCTGCGGCGTTCCCTGGTGCTTCTGTGGTGCGTTTTACTGGTGCTGGACTGTATTCCCTCCCTGTCGCTGCTTACCGGCACACAAAACGGCGTGCGGGCCGCGGACCGGCTGGACAGCCTACAGGAGACCACCCTTATCGCCCGGGCGCAGGAGGTCACAGAACAGCGCATGGCGCTGATGGACGAAAGCGCTATGGGCTCCACCGGGGCCTTTTTGGTTTCCGATTGGGGAAACAGTGTCCCCGCCGTCTTTGGCGCGGGCTGGGAGGCGGCTTCCACCTCCTCCAATATCGTACAGCTCAATAAGGCGCTTTCCGGCGGGCAGTTTTTGTATCTTTTCGACCGGTGCCTGGAGCTTGGAAGCGATACGGTGCTGGTGTATGAGTCCAGGCTTCCCAAAACTTCAGATGCTGTAGAAAACTTGGATGCCGCAGCGAAATCGGTGGGCTATGAGCTGCTGGAAAAAAGCGGGGGATATCGGCTGTACCATAAGGAAACCGGCTGTAAAAGCTGGGGAACGAAAACCCGCTACAGCGCCATCGGCATTGGCTCCGGCGCGGCGGCGATTTCCCTGGATTTTCCGGCGGTAGAGGAAACAGATTCCTGGAATTTGAACGAATACAGCTTCGAGCAGCTTTCCCAATATGAAACCATTTATCTGGCCGGCTTTACCTATGACGATAAAGAGGAAGCGGAGGCATTGGTCACTCAGCTCAGTGAAGCGGGGGTACATATCGTCATCGCGGCGGATGGCATTCCGGAGGACCGAAAAGCGAATAATCAAAGCTTTCTCGGCATCACCTGCAATCCGGTCACCTTTTCCAACGGTTACCCGGAGCTTCTCACCGTGGACGGCACCATTAACGCGGATCTTTTTCCCACGAAATATGCCACCTGGCAGACCGTGTTCGTAAACGGCCTGGACGAATGCTGGGGAAGGCTTTACGACAATGGCTTGGAGCTGCCATTTTTCGGCACGGTAAAAAATGAAAATATTGTAGTGATCGGGATCGGCCTGACACGGTTTTACGGCCTGACTCAGGATCCCTCTGTGGGAAAGCTGCTGAGCAGAGCCATGACGCTTTCTTCTTCCAAGCTGCCGGAGCGTACCATTGTCCCCTTGGAAATTCGGCAGAGCGCCCACGAGATCACCGTGGAGTCCCCGGAAGATAAAGTAAATACCGCGCTGGCATACCACGATTCCTTCCTCAGTGAAAAGGAGCTTTGGGAAAAGAACCATTTGACTTATGTAAACTCGGGGGCCACTGTGATCCGGATCACATCGCCCTATTTCTGGTCGGGAGCGGCGATCAGCGCAGCAGGGGCGGTGTTCCTGGTACTGTATCTGGTATTTTTAAGCCGTTGCGGTCGAAAAGGACAGAAGGAAAAGCCGGAGAAGGAGGGAACAGGGCTTGGAAGGTCGGAATAAGCCGGGCGTGCTGATCCCGGCGTATGAGCCGGGGGAACAGCTTTTCATTTTGGCAGGGGAGCTTTTGGAAAAAGGGCTGGAGCTTGTTGTGGTAAACGACGGCAGTACGGGAAAGGCAATCTTTTTGCGGCTATCAAAGCAGCCCGGCGTAACGGTGCTGGAGCATATGGAAAACCAGGGAAAAGGCGCGGCGTTGAAAACCGGACTGCGTTATATGAGGGAGAGGGGCTTTACCCACGCGATCACGGCGGACGCCGATGGTCAGCACAGCGCGACTGATATTCTCAGAATGAAAGAAGCGGTGGAAAAGAACGGCGGGAGCTTGGTCTTGGGCGTAAGAAGCACCGCGGAAATGCCGGGGCGCTCCCGGTTTGGAAACAAGCTGACCTGTCTTCTGCTTCATGGGCTGTACGGACTCAAGCTCAGCGATACCCAGACCGGACTGCGGGGAATTCCTCTCACAGGGGAAAAGGTGGAGGCTCTGCTCTCCCTTCCCGGAATGGGCTATGAGTTTGAAACGGAAATGCTGATCCGCTCCGGGGAGCTTTTTCCGGCGGGGATCGTGGAGCTTCCGATCCAAACGATTTATCTGGGCCAAAACGAATCCTCTCATTTCCGCCCTATCCGGGACGGTATGCGGATCTACCGGGTGCTGTTCGGCAGCCTGCCCCGCTTCCTGCTTTCTTCTTTAGGAGCTTTTGTTCTGGATTATCTGCTGTTTAATTTGATTTACTATATGGTCTTTCCCCAGGAGGTGGCGGCAGCGGTGATCGCAAGGCTCATCAGCGCCAGCACGAACTACCTCATCAACCGGAATTTTGTGTTTCGGGGAAGGAAAGAAAGCTATACGGCCTTAAATTACGGAAAGCTGGCCTGTGGGCTGCTGCTGGCAAATGTTCTTCTGCTGCGCTTTTTTACAGGTATTCTGGGAGTGCCCGCCTATCTTACAAAGCTGTTTGTAGAAGTTTTTTTGTACATTGTCAGCTTTCTTGTGCAAAGCAGCCTGGCGCACAGGCATATCGGGAAGAAGGAGAAGTGAGGCAATGGGGAAACAACAGAAGAAAAAAATTTTGATCGCGGACGATTCTCCGATGAATCGGGCGCTGCTTCTGGAAATGCTGGAGGATCAGTTCGAGATTCTAGAAGCGGAAAACGGCAAGGTGGCGGTAGAGCTTCTTTCCGAGCATAGACAGGAGCTCTCACTGGTGCTGCTGGACATTTTGATGCCGGAAATGGACGGCTTTGAAGTGCTGGCAGTGATGAATAAGTACCATTGGATCGAAGAGATGCCGGTCATTATTATTTCGGCGGAAACCTCTCCTTCTTATATTGACAGGGCCTATGATTTTGGCGCGATGGATTTCATCACCCGCCCCTTTAACCTGGCTGTGGTACGCCGCCGTGTGGAAAACACCCTGCTGCTTTTTGCCAAAGAACGAAAGCTTACCAATATTGTGACGGAGCAGATTTTTAAGAACAAGCAGAGCAGCCGCCTGATGATCTCCGTGCTGGCACAGATCGTGGAATTCCGAAACGGGGAAAGCGGCTTGCATGTTCTGCACATCAATACCATCACCTCTCTGCTTTTGCAGCAGCTGCGGCAAAAGGAAAACAGATATGGCCTGGATCGGGAAAAATCGGAAAGGATTACAACCGCCTCCACTCTGCACGACATTGGAAAGATCTCTATTCCGGAGGAGATCTTGAACAAGCCCGGAAAGCTCACCTCAGAAGAGTTCGAGATGATGAAAACACATTCCATGATCGGGGCGAAAATGCTCAGCGGCCTTTCGGAAAAGCAGCGGGAGGATCCACTGATCCAAACGGCCTATGAGATCTGCCGCTGGCACCATGAGCGATATGATGGCAGAGGATATCCCGATGGGCTGAAGGGGGAGGAAATTCCCATTTCCGCCCAGGTGGTTTCCCTGGCCGATGTATACGATGCGCTGACCAGCGAGCGCTGCTATAAAAAAGCCTTTTCTCACGAAGCTGCCCTGGAGATGATCCTGCAGGGGCAGTGCGGGGCGTTTCACCCCATGCTGCTGGAATGCCTGCGGGAGATTTCCGAAAGTCTGAAGGTGGAGCTGGCGGTCAATTCCGACCATCGTGAGGAAGAGGAAGATCTCAGAAATGTTGCGGATCAGCTCCATGATTACGGCTTGCTTTCCTCAGAGCGTATGGCGGATCAGGAATATTTTGAGCGGCAGAAGGTTCGCTTTTTTTCCGATACCAGTGAAGAGATAATCTTCGTCTATACGGCTTCTCCGCCCATGCTGACCTTGAATAAATACGGAGCGAGGCGTTTGGGGCTGGAGGAGTTGCTGACAGAGCCGTTACAGGAGGAAAAAGCAGAGAAATGGCTGGGACAGGGCAGAGCGCTTTTCAGGGAAAAAATGGCGGCGGCCTCGCCGGAAAACCCGGATTTCGGTTTTTCTTCCACAGTTTCCATAGACGGTCAGCCGCAGGGCTGCGATTATGAATGCCATACGGTGTGGACCTCTTCCGGCTGCTACGGAGCCATCGGCAAGCTGCTTTTGAAGCGGAAGGAAAACCTGTCTGCCGACCGGGAAAAGCACCGCCTGAAAAAGCTGGCGGAAGCGGTGGAGCAGATCTCCGCCGGGCGATTTGAGCTTTCCCTCTCCGTGGAGGGAAAAGACGAGATCGGCAGGCTGGAAGCGGGATTTCAAAGTATGACGGAGCATTTGACCCGCCATTTGGACGAACTGAGTGACCTTGCGTATCGGGACAGCCTGACCTCGGTGAGAAACAGGGCGGCCTACCAGAAAGACGCGGCACGGCTGGATCAGCGCCTGAAAACGGAGCGCTGTGACTTTGCCGTGATCGTACTGGACGTGAACTATCTGAAATACATCAATAATACCTACGGCCATGCTTTGGGAGACGAACTGCTGGTGAAGGGCTGCAAAATAATTTGCGGGGTCTTTCAGCACAGCCCGGTTTACAGGATCGGCGGCGATGAATTTGTGGTGATCCTGGAGCGGGAAGACCTGAAAAATGATGAAGAGCTTACCGAAACGCTGCGTCATAGCATGGTGGAGATCGACTGTTTGGACGGCACGGCCTTCAAAACGCCCATCTCCATGGGGATCGCCCGGTATGAGCAGGGAAAGGATCTCTCCTTCGACGATGTCTTCCGCAGGGCAGACGCCCTGATGTACGAAAACAAGCTGGAAATCAAGTCGGCGCATCGTTTATTCTCCGATTTGACTGACGGATCGCAAAAAACAGTACAGGCGGGAAATTGACCGCAAAGAATCAAAGCTGGAGCAGGCTTCGGAAATAGAAGCAGCACCGTATAAAGATAAAGCTGAGCTTCTATTGCATTTTCAGGAACCGCTCTAAGGGAAAGGGTGTCTGTATGGATCTGAAAAGCTGTTATACCGCCTTTGGCGGAGATTATGAGGAGGTTCTGGGCAGGCTGTATTCAGAAAAGCTGGTAAAAAAATTCCTTCTGAAATTTTTGGAGGATAAAAGCTTTGAAGCTATGGTTCAGGCATGGAAGGAAGGAAACGGGGAAGAGGCCTTTCGCATGGCGCACACGCTGAAGGGCGTGTGCCAGAATCTGGGGATCGCCCGGCTGGGAGCTTCCGGAGCAAAGCTCAGCGACCTGTTTCGCGGCGGCACGATCCCGCCGGAATCCGGGGCGGTCATAGCCGCGGCGGCGGAGGAATATGCACAAACCCGGCAGGCGATAGAAACCTATCGAGCCGAAACGGAAAATTTATAAAGCATAGGAAGGTGACTGTATGGACAGCAATCAGCTGCGCAAAAAGACTTCCAGATTTCTTATAATCGGTTTTGCGGCTTTGGCAATACTCAGCACAGTGATTTTCAGTATGACAGGAATTATATTGAACCGGGAAAGCACGGAAGGGCTTTATGAGCTGGGCGAGCTGTATATGACCGGCATGAGCGAGCAGCTTTCCAGACATTTTGAAACTACGATCAAGCAGCGGCTCAGTCAGGTGGAGGGCCTGAAAAAGGTGATTCAGGCGGAGGGAATGACTTCGCAGAGCCTGTATCAGGAAATGGAATACCGTGGTCAGGTGCGGGATTTCGATTATCTGGCCCTCTGCTCTGCGGAAGGCGATTTTGAAATGATTTACGGAGAAATGATCCAGGCGAAAAACCTTCCCCCCTTTCTGGAGGCCTTGAACCGGGAAGAAATGCGGGTGGCTTTGGGAAGCGATGCTTCGGGAAACGCTCTGGTCATGTTCGGCGTCAGCGCGGAATATCCCATGCCCAACGGAAAGGTCAGTACCGGTCTGATCACCGCCGTACCTCTTGAATATATCACAGAAACCCTTTCCCTGGACAGCAGAGAGGACGAGCTGATTTACTGTCATATCATTCGCCCGGACGGCAGCTATGTGATCCAGAATTCCAATACGGAGCTGGAGCCCTTTTTTCAATCCGTGCGAGAGCTTTATCAAAGCAGGCAGACGGGAACCCCGGAAAAGGAGGAAGCCGGGCAGGAGGAAAAAGAGCTGTGCGATGCATTGGAGCAGGCCAGGCCCTATTCCGCTTCGCTGAATATCAATGGAGAAAAGCGGCAGATCTATGGAACCAGCTTGCCCAATTCCGAGTGGTATCTGCTCATGGTTATGCCCTATGGCAAGCTGGATCAGGTGGTAAGCGAGCTCACGGCAAAGCGGCTGTGGGGAACGCTGGGGGCCTGCGCCGCCGTGCTGATCATTTTGATTCTGATCTTTGTACGCTATTTTTCTCTGACAAAGCTTCAGCTGCAGGAGCTGGAAAAGGCCAGAAGCGAAGCGGTGCAGGCGGCAAAAGCGAAAAGCGAATTTTTATCGAATATGAGCCATGATATCCGCACGCCGATGAACGCCATCGTGGGCATGACCTCCATCGCCATGTCTCACATGGAGGACCGTGAGCATGTGAAGAACTGTTTGAAAAAGATCGCGCTGTCCAGTAAGCACCTGCTGGGGTTGATCAATGATGTTTTGGATATGTCAAAAATTGAAAGCGGCAAAATGAGCCTTTCGGTAGATCGCGTTTCTCTAAACGAGGTAATGGAGGAGATCGTCAGCATTGCCCAGCCTCAGATGAAAAGCAAGAGGCAAAGCTTTGATGTGCATATCGAAAATATCACAGCGGAATATGTGCTCTGCGACAGTGTGCGCTTAAACCAGATTCTGCTGAACCTTTTGTCAAACGCGATCAAATATACGCAGGAGGAAGGTCATGTGCGGCTTTCTCTGTCGGAGGAGGCGTCTGAAAAGGGAGAAAGCTATGTTCGGCTCCGCTTCCGGGTAAAGGATAATGGGATCGGAATGTCCCCGGAATTTCTGAAGCGGGTGTACGATTCCTACAGCAGGGCGGATAACGCCAGAGTACATAAAACAGAGGGCGCGGGCCTGGGCATGGCGATCACAAAATATATTGTGGATGCCATGGGTGGAACGATCCAGGTGGAAAGCGAGCTGGGAAAAGGTACGGAATTCTGCGTTACGCTGGATCTGGAAAAAGCTGAGATCACAGAAAAAGAAATGAACCTGCCCGCCTGGAAAATGCTGGTGGTAGACGACGATGAAACCCTGTGCCGAACTACCGTAAAGGCGCTGGAATCCATCGGGGTGAAGCCGGAGTGGACCTTAAGCGGTGAGAAGGCTGTAGAAATGGCTCTTCGGCATCATGAGGAGCAAGATGATTATCAGATCATTCTGCTGGATTGGAAGCTGCCCGGCATGAGCGGGATCCAAACCGCTGCGAAGCTGCGGAACAAGCTGGGGGAGACGGTTCCGATCCTGCTGATTTCCGCCTACGATTGGAGCGAATTTGAAACGGAGGCAAAGGAAGCGGGAATCAACGGATTTCTTTCCAAGCCCCTGTTTAGATCCACCCTGTTTTATGGATTGCGCTCTCACATGGGAATCGAGGAAGAGAAAGCGGCGTCTGAAGAGCCCGGCTCCAGCCTTGCTGGCCGCCGGATCCTTCTGGCGGAGGATAACGAGCTGAATTGGGAGATTGCCAACGAACTGCTTAGCGATGTTGGCGCGGAAATAGAATGGGCGGAAGATGGTCAGGTTTGCCTTACCATGTTCCAGGAGGCCCCCGAAGGCTATTACGACGCGATCCTGATGGATATTCGAATGCCGATCATGACAGGATACGAAGCGACAAAGAAGATCCGGGCCCTGCCCCGGCCCGACGCGGCCGTTATTCCCATTATCGCCATGACGGCAGACGCCTTTTCCGAAGATGTACAGCGCTGCCTGGAATGCGGTATGAACGCCCACATCGCGAAGCCCATCAATATGCCTGAGCTCTTGCGGGTATTGCACAAGTATCTCAAGTAGCACTGATACAGGGATAAAAGCAAAAGGCACTGCGACAGCCGGCTTTCCAGCTGCCGCAGTGCTGTTTTTGCCATACAGAGCTAACGACGAAAAACAACAGAAAATTCAGTTTGCCAAATTGAAATTTAGCGGTGAGAAAAGCCTCCCCTTGCTTGCAAGGGGAGGGGGACCGCCGAACGGCGGTGGAAGGGATAGACACCCGCAGAAAGTGGGATAAAACCGCCAGTTTTGATCCCCTCAGTCAGCCTTCGGCTGACAGCTCCCCTTACTCGCGCAAGTGGAGCCTAGGGACGTTGAACTATCATTTAGCGCCTATCCGCCTTCCCAAAATTGACTTTTTTGTCAGATTCAGGTAAAATAGCAAAGGTTTGCAAAAAACCGAAAAAAGTCCCGGCTTTGCTTTTACAAAGTGATATCAGAAAACGCAAATTCCGGAGAAAGGCGACGAAAGATCGTGACTATGGATTGGATCAAAAACAGAAAGATCGACTGCCACACCCACATTGTCAGCCCGAAGATCAGGGAAGAGTATTTTCGGTGTACCACCGGCTTTGCCCTGGTAATGCAGTTTCCGGAGAGCATTATGAAAAACCCGGACTGTATTCGCACCGTGCAGGAGGACGACCGGCTTTTTCTGAACGCCTCTGTAGACCTGAAGCGTCCTATTCCTCCGCAGCTGAGCCTGATCGAGGAAAATTTGGAGCGCTGGAAGGTAGTGGGGCTGAAGCTTTATTTGAGCTACCAAAGCTCTCGGGCAAATGATCCTCCTCTATATCCGATCTATGAATTCGCTCGCCGTCATCGGCTTACCGTGACCTTCCACACCGGCCTGTGTTCTTTGGTGCTGCCATCCGATCAGGATATCGAGGGCTCTGCCGCCTGCTATATCGCAAAAGCGGCGGAGGATTTTCCCGAAGTGAATTTTGTAGCGGCCCATATGGACGATCCCCGGTTTACGGAATGTATTCGCCTTGTGGCGGAGCATGAAAATATGTACACCGATTTTTCCGGCGCCTATGAGACCGGCACAAAGGAAGGAAATGATGTGGAGGGCGCCATTGCCACCTTTGGAGCGGCCATTCATTCCCAGCCGGGTATGGAGCGGAAAATTCTTTACGGCACTGATTTTTGCCCGCCTATCAATCTGGCTCAGTTGGAAGAGTATGAACTCAGTATTGAAAAAATATTTCCGCCGGAGGCCTTCCCGCTGGTCTATTTTGAAAATTGTCTGCGCGCCTTTCCGAGGCTTGAAAATTGGATAAAAAGAGAGGATCCTTCCCTGTGAAAAGCTTTTTGAAATCTTTTACCCCATACCAAATCATTTATCTTGCCGCTGTATTTCTTTTGACAACGGCCTTCATCATTTTTTTCCCTGATCATATGCTGGACGATACCTCAAATACACTGGTGCTGGTTTGCTCCGTGGTCGCCACCCTGGCAAATCCTGTCTGCGAGCTGCTGATCTCCAAGCAAAGCAAATGGAATTTTGGGGTGGACGTGCTCTTGATCGAGATCCCTGAATTGGTGATCTGTCTCGCCATGGGCTGGTACACTATTGCCATTGTTACCATGGTATTCTGGATCCCCATCGATATCGTCAGCTTCCTGCGGTGGACGCGCCACCCTGACGAAACGGAGGAGGAGCTTACCGTGGTGAAGCGTCTCAGCTGGAAACAGGACATTTTGGTGGTCCTGGCGATCTTGGCCTTTGGCTTCGGCGTGGGTTCTTTGATCTCCATGCTTCCCGGCGCGGCGGACTCCTATCTGGACGCTCTATCCGCCGCCTTCGGCATGGCAAACGGTATTTTGCTGCTGCTGCGCTACAACGAGCAGTGGTACGCCTGGTTTATTACGCTGGTGCTTTACGCCGCCTTGTACATCATTTCCGGTACTTATATCATGCTGATCACGGTAGCCGCCATGCTGGTCAACACCTGCTACGGCTTTGGAAAATGGGTGCTCTACATCAAGCGTCACCCGGAAACAAAAAGGGAAACAGACGCCTCGGCAGAATTGCCCCAGTAAGAGACGGAGAAGGAGAAAGCGTGTATGAAAAAGCTGGAAAACAACTATGATCACACGAAATATGCCTGTTACGTTGCCTATGTGACCCAGGCGGTGGTCAATAATTTTGTTCCGCTGCTGTTTTTGACCTTTCAAAAAAGCTTCGCGATCTCCTTAAACCAGATCGCGGCGTTGGTCACCATTAATTTCGGGATCCAAATGGCGGTAGACCTTTCCAGCTCTTTCTTTGTAGATAAAATCGGCTATAGGACCTGTATAAAGGCCGCCCATTTGTTTGTAGTGGGAGGACTGTTGGGGCTGTGCTTTTTTCCCTCTATTCTGCCCAGCGCCTTTTTGGGGATCATTTTAGCGGTAATGCTTTACGCAGTAGGCGGCGGGCTGCTGGAGGTGCTGGTCAGTCCCATTGTGGAGGCTTGTCCCACGGAGAAAAAGGAGTCGGAAATGAGCCTGCTCCATTCCTTTTACTGCTGGGGCCATGTCCTGGTGATCTTATGCAGTACGGCGTTCTTCGCAGTGTTTGGCCTGGAAAACTGGCGGGTGATGGCGTGCCTGTGGGCGGCGATCCCGCTTTTGAACTTTTTCTATTTCTGTCAGGTGCCGGTTCCTACTCCAGTGGAGGAGGGAAAGGGTATGAAACTTCGGGAGCTGATAGGAGCAGGCGTTTTCTGGAGGCTGTTTCTGATGATGCTGTGCGCGGGCGCCTCAGAGCAGGGCATGAGCCAGTGGGCTTCCGCCTTTGCGGAGGCTTCCCTCCACATTCCGAAAACCGCCGGAGATCTGCTGGGGCCCTGTGCCTTTGCGGTGATGATGGGCCTTTCCCGGCTGTTTTTCGGGAAGTGCGGGGACAAGATCAAGCTGGAACGGTTTCTGAACCTCTCTAGCCTGCTCTGTGTTGCCAGTTACCTTCTGGCGGCGCTTTTTGATCAGCCAGCCCTGTGCCTTCTGGGCTGTATGCTCTGCGGCCTTTCCGTGGGGATCATGTGGCCCGGCTGCTTCAGCATTGCCTCGAAAAAGCTGAAAAACGGCGGTACCGCCATGTTTGCCCTGCTGGCTTTAGCAGGGGACGTTGGCTGCGCGGCAGGCCCGGCCTTAGTCGGAAACGTGGCAGAACTCTTCGGCGGCGAGCTGCAAGCAGGCCTCTTGGCCGCCGTGATCTTCCCAACCCTGCTCCTGCTCTGCAACCTCCTCCGCAAAAAACAGAAACCAAACGCAAACAACCCCTAAAAGCCCATCAAAAAAGCGTTTCAGAGCGGTGTCCTCTGAAACGCTTTTTCTAACAACTAAATCCCCATTTCTTTCTTCACTTCCTGGAAGCACTGTACCGCAAAATCCAGATCCTCCTTGGTGTGTCCGGCAGATACCTGGGTGCGGATACGGGCCTTACCCTGAGGCACCACAGGGTAGCTGAAGCCAACCACATACACGCCCTTTTCCAGCATACGGGCGGCAAATTCCCCGGCAACCTTGGCATCGTACAGCATCACGGGAACAATGGGGTGGCTGCCGGGCAGCACGTCAAAGCCCAGCTTAGAGAGCCGCTCCCGGAAGTAAGCGGTGTTCTCGTGCACCTTATCCCGCAGCTCGGTGGAAGCTGTCAGCAGCTCCAGGGTTTTCAGGCTGGCGGCGCAGACAGCGGGAGCCAGGGTGTTGGAGAAGAGATAGGGACGGCTCCGCTGGCGCAGCAGATCCACGATCTCCTGACGGGCGGCGGTATAGCCGCCAGAGGCCCCGCCCAGGGCCTTACCGAAGGTGCCGGTGATGATATCCACCCGATCCTGTACGCCGCAGTATTCCGGGGTGCCCCGGCCAGTATCGCCCATAAACCCGGCGGCATGGCTGTCGTCCACCATGACAAGAGCGCCGAATTCCTCGGCCAGGTCACAAATGCCCTGCAAATTGGCAATGTAGCCGTCCATGGAGAATACGCCGTCTGTGGCAATGAGCATCACCTTGCAGCCAGCTTCCTTAGCCGCTTCCAGCTGCAAGCGCAAATCGTTCATGTCGTTATTCTTATAGCGGAAGCGCTTCGCCTTGCAAAGCCGCACGCCGTCAATGATAGAGGCATGGTTCAGCTCATCGGAGATCACAGCGTCCTCCGGCCCCAGCAGGGTCTCAAAAAGGCCGCCGTTGGCGTCAAAGCAGGAGGAATACAAGATCACATCGTCCATGCTGAGAAACTCCGCCAGCTTCTTTTCCAGCTCCTTGTGAACGGACTGGGTGCCGCAGATGAACCGCACGGAGGAAAGACCGAAGCCCCATTTATCATAGCTTGCCTTTGCCGCCTCCAGCAGAGCCGGGTGGTTGCTGAGGCCCAGATAGTTATTGGCGCACATATTGACCACCTGCCGGGCCTGAGTGGTATCGATCCGCGCCTTCTGCGGGGTAGTGATGACCCGCTCGTCCTTCCAGGTACCAGCTTCGCGGATCCCTTCCAGTTCTTTTCTGTACTTTTCAAGAGCCTGCTTCATAGGAAAACCTCCAACTTTTTATTTCAATGAGTAATCAGCAATTAGGAAGGGCACAAACAGTACAATTAACGCCAGATAAATTGGAATATATATGGCGCTCCTTGGCGCCCCTGAAAGGGGAGCTGTCAGCCGAAGGCTGACTGAGGGGTTCCGTGGTGATGAGTAGAAAAGGCAAGTTTTGTGCGGGATTTCAGCGCCCTATAACCCCTCCGTCACGGCTTCGCCGCGCTGCCGAAATCTGCTCGAAGAGCAGATTTTCCCCTTCTCAGGGGTGAGCGCGTCCCGGTGGGGGGAAGGTCTCCAGTGGAGAACTCAGCTGTCGCTTCAGACATTGCTGAACGTGCCCCACTGGGGCACAACAACCGCTCTGACCCGTTCTCGTTTGTCAACTCGGTCGTTGCTGGACGTGTGCCACCGGCACACAGCAACCGAGCCGACAGGCGAGACCGCTGGTGCGAACCGTTCTCAGCTGTCACTTCGGGTGCAAAGCGCAGAAAGCCATGGCTTTCTTGGCGCATTGTTCTGCACCGACCGAACCGACAGGTGAGACCGTTGCTGTGCCCCACCGGGGCACAGCAACCGAGCCGACAGGCGAGAAAGGCAAGGGTTGATGCTATTTGCCAGTCCGCAAACTATAATTTACCCCTGCCCTTATTTACTCCAATCCAAAATCACCTTGCCGGAGCGGCCGCTGTTCGTGGCGGCAAATCCTTCTTCAAATTGGGTGTAATGATACCGGTGGGTGATGATGGGGGAAAGGTCCAGGCCGCCCTGAACCATATAGGACATCTGGTGCCAGTTATCCATTTTCCGCCCGTAGATCCCCTGCAGGGTCAATCCCTTGCAGATGATGCTGTTCATATCCATGGGAACAGGCTGGTTGGAAATTCCCAAAAGACTGATCTTTCCGCCGTTTCGCATCACAGATACCATCTGAGTCAGGGCGGCTCCATTGCCGCTCATTTCCAGGCCGATATCAAAGCCCTCCACAAGCCCCTGTTTGGACATGACCGTGGGCAGATCCTCCTGCTGCACGTTTACCGCAGCGTCAGCGCCCATTTTGCGGGCCAGCTCCAGCCGGTAATCGTTCACATCGGTAATCACGACCCGCCGGGCTCCCGCGTATTTGCAGATGCCTGCGGCGATGATGCCGATGGGCCCCGCGCCGGTAATGAGCACGTCCTCTCCTACCAGATCCCACATTAGGGCGGTGTGAGTGGCGTTGCCGAAGGCGTCAAAGAAAGCTACTATCTCTTCCGGCAGATTTTCATCGATGATGATCACATTGCTTTCCGGAATGCACACATATTCCGCGAAAGCGCCGTCCCGGTCAACGCCCACGCCCTTGGTGTCCCAGCACCATTGAATGTTGCCAGTGTGGCAGTTGCGGCAGCGCCCGCAGGTGATATGTCCCTCGCCGCTGACCCGCTGGCCCACGTGCAGGCCGGTCACACCGTCGCCCAGTTTGGCGATCTCTCCCACGTACTCATGGCCGATGGTCATGGGCGGGCGGATGTGCTCTCTGGCCCAGGGATCCCAATTGTAAATATGTACGTCCGTTCCGCAGATAGCGGTTTTGTGGATCTTGATCAGTACCTCGCCCGGCCCCGGCTCCGGCACAGGAACCTGGCGTAATTCCAGACCCGGCCCGGCGATCGGTTTTACTAAAGCGTCCATGAGCTGTGCCATAACTGTCCTCCTATAAAATACAGATGGTGCGATTTTTCCGAATTCTGTATTTGTTCTGAGGACAGTATAGCGGCTTGCCAAGGAAAAGTCAAGAGCGAACTTCTTCAAACTCCGAAAAAATAGTGGAAGAACAGCCATGCTATCTTTCTCCCTTTCCGGGCGGCACAGAAATTTTCCTTCCGCATCAAGCAGCTGCACAAGTACCTGCGGCGGATTAGGCGTTTGCAAGCAATGAATTTATTGCATTCCTTTCGGTCGGGCCAGAAATTTTCCTCCCGCACCAAGAGGCTTCACGAGTGCCTACGGCGGCTCGCTGAAAAAGCATTAGACATTTTTTCGATACAGCGCTATACTTATCTCAGAAGTATGAAAGGAGGCACTGCTGTGAAGTATATCAAATTGGGAAATTCCGATCTGACCGTGTCCCGAGTCTGCATGGGCTGTATGGGCTTCGGAGATGCCGGGAAGGGCATGCACTCCTGGACGCTGCCTGAGAGCGCTTCCCGGGAAATCGTAAAGCGGGGGCTGGAGCTGGGAGTAAATTTCTTTGATACCGCTATCAGCTACCAGAGCGGGACCGGGGAAGAATACCTGGGCCGCATTCTACGGGGCCTCACCCGGCGGGAAGAGGTGGTGGTCGCCACGAAATTTCCGCCCCGCACACCGGAGGAGATCGAAGCGAGAGTCACCGGGCAGCAGCATGTGAAAAACATGCTGGATACCAGCTTACAGCACCTGGATATGGACTATGTGGACCTCTATCTCGTTCACTCCTGGGATAACAACACCCCGATTTTTGAGATCATGGAAGGCCTGAACGATGCGGTAAAGGCGGGAAAGGTTCGGGCGATCGGCATTTCCAACTGCTATGCCTATCAGCTCTGTAAGGCCAATGCTGTGGCAGAGCGGGAGGGCTTTGCGAAATTCGTTTCCGTCCAGGGCCATTATAACCTGATTTTCCGGGAAGAAGAACGGGAAATGGCAAGGCTTTGCCAGGAGGAGAATATTGCTATGACGCCCTACAGCGCCCTGGCGGGAGGCAGGCTGGCGAAGCGCCCGGGGGAAACCTCCCGGCGGCTGGAGGAGGACGCCTTTGCCAAAGGGAAGTACGACGCCACGGCGGAGCAGGACGGGAAAATCATCGACAGAGTCGCAGAACTGGCGGACCGCCACGGTGTTTCCATGACGGAAATTTCCCTGGCCTGGCTGCTGACAAAAACCACTTCCCCGGTAGTGGGCGCTACAAAGCTTCACCATATAGAGGGCGCGGCAAAAGCAGTGGAATTAGAGCTTACAGCGAAAGAGCTTGCCTATTTGGAGGAACCCTATGTTCCCCATAAGCTGGTGGGGGTAATGGCCCAAAACTGAATCCGTATCCTATAAAAAAGTTAAGGCAACCCCGCACAAAGACCGGCCAGAGGCCTTTGTGCGGCGTTGCCTTGACCGTGCAAAAAAGGAGACTTGCACCAACCAGTGCAAGTCTCCTTTTTATAGAATAACTTATTGCTTCTGCTTTTCCATGCGCTTCAAAACGATCCCGGCAAGCAAACCAATGAGAACGCCCGCCACAGTTCCGCTGATCAGCAGCATCGGCAGGTAGTAGAGCAGCTCTGCCGTTTTGGTCACGAAGCAGGCCACCGCGATCTGCCCGATATTGTGGCACACGCCGCCTGTTACGCTGACTGTAACATAGGAGAATTTTCCGCTCTTTTTCAGAAGGATCATCACCGTTAGGCTGAGTACCGCTCCGGCCGCGCCGTACAACAGGCTCATCATAGAGCCGAAAAGAATACTGACCAGCAGCAAACGGAGTAAGCTGACAGCCACAGCCTCTTTTTCCCCGATCCCATACAGCACAAAGACGATGGCCACGTTGGGCAGCCCCAGCTTAATGCCGGGAATGGCGGTCAATGGCGGGATCTGATGCTCCAGAAACGATAAGATCATTGCCAGAGAAACGAACAGCGCTAAAGAGGTCAGTTTTGATACTTTCATAGGTCTATCCCACTATCTCCGCAAAATTTTCCCCGCCGGAAACCGTGACCGTAAGCTTGTTGGGCAGGCAGGTAATGGTCTCATTGGTCCTGCTGATCTGTCCCTGATGGATACAGTAGTGATCGGGACAGCTCGCTTCTTCCATGCGCGCCTTGCCGTTTTCGATCCGCAGCAGGTTGGTGCCGCCGTTTAGACTGTAGGTACCATCGGCGGAAAGGGAATACCGCCCCTGCTCCTGTCCGTCCACACGGATAATGACCTCCGCGCCCGGTTTCTTTCCCAGCTGAAGGAACAGAAGCAAGGCAAGGGCAATCAGCACGATCCCGCCGATCAAAAGAAGATCCCGGCGTTTCATCAGAAGGCCAGCAATGCCAAAGCGATCATACCCGCGCAAAGCAGGCAGACGGGCAGACCGCGGAAGGCCTTGGGAACGCTTTCCTCATCGATCCTGCTGTGCAGCTTGGAGAAGATGGCCATGGTCAGGGTAAAGCCAATGCCTACCGCAGCGGCGGTGAGAACAGCCTCGCCGTATGCCAGCTCTGTATTATGAACGCACAGGCCCAGCACGGCGCCGTTGATGGCGAACTTCATAAAGTCCACCTTGCAGTAGTTTTCCAGCTTTTTCTTCGCGAAAAGATGAATGAACTCCACTACCAGCAGCATGACAATGACGAAGGCCATGGTGCGAAGATAGGGGATATCCTTCAGCAGGTAGGTTTGCAGCGGCCAGGTGATCAGGGTGCTGAGCACCATGACGATGGTGGTGCCCAGGCCCACCAGAAAAGACTTCTTGGTGGAGCGCTCGTTTTCAATGACGGCGCCTGTGCCCAGGAAATGCAGGAGGGCATAGTTGTTGGAAAGAAGCCCAGCCAGAAGAATTCCGAAAATTACATCAGCAGTCATCAGTCAGTTCCCTCCTTCTTTGTTACCTTTTCGCTGATCTTGCGGATCGCGGCAAAAATAATAGCCAGTACAAGATAGCCGCCAAATACGCCGGACAGGGCGGATACCCGGTAGTCCTTCAGAAACTCAATGGAAACGCCCCAAATGCTGGCATTTCCCAGCACCTCGCGGATCAAAGCGCAGAGCACCATGACCAGCGTAAAGAGGAAGCCGGTTTCCAAAGCGGTCTTGATCGTGGTGGTCTCCACATTTTCACCGGCCACGTCCTCCGCGTTGCGGTAAGGCACGGCGCTGACCGCCAAGGCGGCCAGATGGACGCCCAGCATATTGACCACATTGGGGAAATACGCCTGCATCAGCATGTCGATCAGGGAAACAAAACCGGTAATGATCAAAATGTAGATGGGCAGGTGTGCCCGGCTGGGGATCACCTTTCTAAGAGCGGAAATGACAACAGCGCTGAAGAACGTGGCAAGGATCACCGCCGCGCCCATGCCGAGAGCGGCACGAAGATCCGCGCTGGAAGCCATGACAAAGCCTACGCCCAAGGGGAGCAGGTAAGCGGCCTCTTTATGAGAAATGCTGCTTTTCGTTGAGTTTTTCATTCTGCGGTACCTCCGTTCTGTACTGTCTGAAAGGCTTCAAACGCGTCAGTGACCGCCTGCTGCATGGCATGAGAGGTCATAGTAGCGCCGGCGATCAGAGCGTTGTCTCCTGTCCAGGTGTCCTGGGTCAGGCCGGTGAAGGAGTCCTTATAAGCAGGCTGGTCCACCGTGTCGTCCACCGTGAAGTATTCTTCGTCAAAGAAGAGTTTCTTGGCGTCCGCCTTGACAATAGCGCCGGAAGCGTCCAGGATCACATAGATATCCATGGTCTGATAACCATAGCCTCTGGCACAGAAACCGTAGTAGGTGTCCTCGCCAACCTGGAAGGAATCAGCGGCTACTATTGTACCGAAGGTAGTGAGGGAAAGGGGCTGCATGTTGGAAGCGCCCTCCATCAGCTTTTCAAAGCGGGCAACGGCAGGCTCTTCATAGGAAGCCTGATTGGCGCCGGCATGGGCCTTTGCTTCCTCTACCAGGGCGGCATGGTCGGCGGTCACATCATTGCCTTCCACATCGAATACCTTGCCTGTACCAAAGGCGTTTACCGTTACCAGCAGGGTAGCGTCGCCTTCTGTCATGATATAAGCGAAGCCGGAATCGTTCAGGGCCTTTACGCCGCTGAGCATATTGCCGGAAGCCTCGATCTCTTCCGTCTGCATCATACCATCGTTTGCCATACCGGTAAATACGGTGGGCAGCAGCTCCATTAGAAGCTGATCGTCGCTCTTTACACCCTCGGCAATGAGGGAGTTGGCGATCAAAGTGTTCATCGCTTCCTCAACAGCGGTTTTGAAAGCGGTAGAAGAGAAGGTAGAGCCTGCCACCGTGCCGACATCGGCCAGGGCAGAATCCTTGCCCACATAGGTGGAGAGGTACTCCGGATCCTTTGCACGGAAATCGAAGGCCTCGGAATCGTTGTAGGAATCGATCTGTACATTGTAGATCTTACCGTCAGCGGAAACGCCCAGAGAGATCTCCATCGGAGCGGTAGAATAGTTGGAAGTGGCGGTCACATGGACCGCGTATCCCAATCCGGCAGCCTCCTGGTACACCGCGGTAACAGAGGGGGGAACGTCTGTCAGAGAAGAGCCCTCCGGGGCGGCAGCGTCATAGATCATCGCGTCGGCGTCAAAGGCAGCGCCTTCGGGCATTACCGCCAGCAGCGGGCCAAACTGCGCGCTGGCGTTGTTGGCTTCGATCAGGGGACCGGTGTGGAAATTCAGGCCGAACATGGCGGCGCTGAACACTGCCACGATCACCAAAAGAAGCGCGATAGACTTGATAAGGTCGGTACGTTTCATTATTTAATACCTCCCAGCGTCTTTTTCGTAGTCCAGGTCTCAATAAAGGGAGTGAGCAGGTTCATAGCGAGAATGGAAATGGAAACACCCTCGGGATAAGAACCAAACTGCCGGATAGCAAAGGTGATAAGGCCGCAGCCGATGCAGAAAATCACTCTGCCAAGACCGGTGGCGGGGGTGGTCACATAGTCGGTGGCCATAAAGACCGCGCCCAGGATCAGGCCGCCGGCAAGTACCTGAGCCAGCGCATATGTAGCATCGCCTGTAAAGACCAGGTAGCAGAGGAATACCGTAGCCACAAAGGAAACGGGCACATACCACTTGATCACCTTGCGCACCACCAGGTAGAGGAAGCCTACCAGCAGAGCGGCGGCACAGGTCTCGCCGATGGCTCCGCCGTGAACGCCCAAAAACAGATCCATCATGGAGGGGGCTGCTTCCAGCCCTTCCACGCCCGTATTCAGATCAGCCAAAGGAGTGGCTGTAGAGCTGAGCTCCACAAGAGTGGGCATTGCGCCTCCGCCGACAGCGCCGAAGGTGAGAAGCATAAACACACGAGCGGCAATAGCGGGGTTTACAATGTTCTTTCCCAGGCCGCCGAACAGGCCCTTGACGATCACAATGGCGAAAACAGAACCCAGAGCGCACTGCCACAGCGGTACATTGGTGCTCAGGTTCAGTGCCAGCAGAAGTCCGGTAACTACCGCACTAAAATCGAATACAGTCTGCTTTTTGTGTACACAGAGATTAAACAGAGCTTCGGCCAGCACAGCGCTGGCAATACAGGTAAGAATGATCAGCAGCGCCTGCAGACCAAACAGCACCACCGCGGCAATAGCGGCGGGTACCAGAGCGATCACCACATCCAGCATGATGTTGTGGGTGGAAACGCCACTGTTGATATGAGGAGCGGCGGAAACATGAAGATTTTTCATCAGGTATTTCCCCCTTCTTTTTCTTTTTGAGCGGCAGCATACTGCTTGAGCCACCATTTCGCCTCCTGGTTATTGGCAAGCAGGGGACGGTGGGCAGGGCAGATATAAGAGCAGCAGCCGCAATCCACACACTGCCGAACGCCGGTATCGATCAGCGCCTCGGCACGCTTGTCCTCGTCCTTTTGCTTCATAGCGTCGTCCACCGCCACTACGTTGATGTTGATGGGGCATTTTTCAATACATCTGCCGCAGTGAATACAGGCGGTGGGGGTGGGAAGCACGCTCTTCTTCTCATCGAATACGAGAACGGCGTTTGCCACCTTGACAATGGGATCCTCCACCGAGCAAACGGCGGTGCCGTTCATGGGGCCGCCGATGACCACCTTGCCGGGTTCGGCGGAAAGGCCGGTCTGCTCCAACAGGTAGCTAATGCGTGTACCAATAGGGGCGATCAGGTTTTTCGGCTCCTTTACGGCAGGGCCGTCTACCGTGACGATACGCTCTACCAGGGGCATACCGGTGGAAATATACTCCGCCATTTTGGCAAAGGAGGAAACATTGATGATCACCGCGTGGAAATAGGGGAAACGCTTTCCGGCAATGGCTACCCTTCCCGTGGCGTTATACAGCGTTACCTGTTTGGCGCCCTGGGGATAAATGGTATCCAGCTCGTGGATCTCCACATAGTCCATTCCGACAAAGGCCTCGCGCATTTTCGCGATGGCGTCAGGCTTGTTCTTTTCGATGCAGATCTTAAAGCGCGCATCCTTCAGATACTCGTTCATGTAGGTCCTGAGATATTCCACGCCTTTTACAATGAGATCGGGGTGATCCAGCATCATACGGTGGTCGCTGGTGATATAGGGCTCGCACTCCGCGGCGTTGACCAGAACCGTATCTACCGTGTATTGTCCGCTGCACATTTCATTGAACTTGGCCCAGGTGGGGAAGGCGGCGCCGCCGAGGCCTACCAGGCCGCTTTCCCGTAAAGCCTGCAGGAATTCCTCGCAGTTGTGGATCTCCGGGGGCTTCAGGTTGGGGTCTTTCTCCATTTTGCCGTCGCTTTCGATCCGGATGGCCTGGGTCTCTTTGCCGTCCGCCGTTTTCATGGGGCCGATCTCCACTACTGTGCCGGATACGGTGGCGTGCACCGGGGAAGAAAATCTTCCTTCTTCTCTGGCAATCAGCTGCCCCACAGTAACGTGGTCGCCCACCTTCACAACAGGCTCGGCATCGTGCCCGGAGTGCATGTTCATGGGAAGCAGCACCTCAGGCGGCGTGGGAATGCGCACAGGAGCACACCCGGCCGTATGCTTGTTGTGGGGGACATGCAAAGACGAAATGTTTTTTCGTTTCAGCATTCTGTCATCTCTCCTCAATTTTTTCATTCTGGTTTTTTATCTATTGGATGGATACCGGGCGTATATTCCTGGGCGCCATCCTGGAAGATCCACAGTACATCTACATTTTCCAAGGAATCCACAAGCGCCCGGCCATCCTCATAGCTCATGCAGAACAGTGCGGTAGAAAGTGCGTCAGCCAGCCCGCTGTCTTTTGTAATGACCGAGACAGAGGCGAAATGATCCGCCGGCATCAGCGTATCCTTATCGATAATATGGTGATACCGTGTGCCGTCTACGGTAAAGAACCGTTCGTAAATACCGGAGGTAACGCAGGAGGTATCGGAAAGTTCCACATACATGGCATAATTGTTCTCGTGGTCAAAGGGATCTTTGATCCCCGTTACCCAGCCGGACTGATCCGGCTTTTTTCCAATAATGCGGATATTGCCGCCGATATTCAGCACATAGCCTTCCGCGTTTCGTTCGGAAAGCAGCCCAGCCGCTTTTTCGGTGGCATAGCCCTTGCCGATAGCGCCCACATCGATCTGTGCCTCGGGGTCAGAGATGCGCACGGTGCTTTTTTCCTCGTCGATCTCCAAAAGAGAAATATCCGTATGCTGCTTTGCCTGCTCCAGCAAAGCCGGATTGGGCAGAGAGGCCTTTTGGGGATCTTTTTCCGCCGCGGCACGGCAGTCGTGCCAGGGGCGGAGCACCGCGCCGAACATCACGTTCATTTCACCGTTTGTCAGCGTATAAAGCTCTTTGGTATAAAGCAGAAATTCTATGAGCCTTTGATCTACCTCTAAAGCCTCGCCGCCAGCCTGCTTATTGATGGTGCAGAGGTTATTGATCCCCGCGTATTCATGATAAATATCAAACAGGCGATGGTATTCTTCCAAAAGCCCGGCGGCGGCCTCCGTGTTTTCATCAAAGATCTCTTGAGAATCTCCCGCATAGCTGTAAAGAAAGGAAACTGTATCGAAAAAGGTATAATATGCTTTACCCACAGGCTCTGCCTTTTTTGCAACAGTAGGGCACCCCGCCAAAATGACGGGGAGCCCTATCGCTAAACACAGGCAGAGAAAACTTTTGAAAAGTTTAGTGCCTTTCATTTGCAAAAATACTGTTGGATCAGCGAGCGTTCTTAGCGGCCTTCGCGGAAGTGTCCTTCATGGAAGTGATTTGCATGGAGCAGCCAGCGCTGAGCAGATCCTTATCCACAGCGATCTGATGGCCGTTAGCCTCCTGAGTCTCCAGGGCGGCAACCTCATCAGCAGTTTTGCCAACGATAAACTTGGAGAAGGCCTCAGACTGCTCGAACCACTCCTTCATCACGCCGTCGCCATCATTGTCGACCTTACCCTCCATGCCGTAATCGCCCTTGAGAACGCGCTTGGTAGCGGTGTAGTCAGAGCTTACGATCTCGCCGTTGGTATTGATGGTGATCTTGGGCTGTACAGAGTCATTCAATGCGGCAACGATTTTGCCGTCCGCTACAACAGCGGCGGAGAAATCGGTGTACATGGCAACCAGGCCGTCTTCTTCATCGGTAGCAGCCTTGGAATCGGCGGCAGAGGTGCTGGCGGCAACGCCCAGTGTAAATTCACCGGCCTTGAAGCTCATGCCCTGCTCGTCGTTACAGGCGGCGGCAACAGCTTCCATGAAATCGGTGATCTGCATGGAGCAGCCGGCGCTGAGCAGATCCTTGTCAGCGGCGATCTGATGGCCGTTGGCCTCCTGCAGCTGAATGCCCTTAACCTCATCGGCGGTCTTACCGACCACATACTCTTCAAAGGCCTTGGCCTGCTCGTACCATTCCTTCATCACGCCATCGCCGTCGTTATCGACCTTGCCGGCCATGCCGTACTCATCGCCCAGTTCCATCTTCGTCTTAAAGGTGGCGGCAGTGTCAACAGCGCCGCCGGTAACGTCCATCTTGCTCTGGGCCACATCAATGCGGCAGGAAACGATCTTTCCGTCCTTGTCGGTGACGACGGTGGCTACGGTAGCATCGACCTGCGCGTTGTTTTCCGCAGAACTGTCCGTGTTCAGAGCGACACCCATGCCCAGCTTGTACTCAGCTTCCTTTGCGCCGGAGCATGCGGTCAGCATAGCCGCCATGCAAAGGCAGAGAACGATTGCGAGAACCTTCTTCATACTTGAAACAACATCCCTTCTGAAAATGATAAAACGTTATTGTGAGCGAATCAGCGCTCATCTGCAAGTATAGCGCAAACTTTTCCAGAAAGCAAGGATAATTTTTTCACAAAGACAGGATTCCCATGTTTCTATGAATTAAAGGGTATTCCAAAAAGTTTTCTGTGAAAAACGCTGGGATATTTTTACAAATCAAAAGTTCCCGTTCCTTTTTCGCATATAAATGTATGAGGAGCAAGCACCACACTACATAAAATGAGCAATTAGGAAGGAGCAATGAGCAATTATAAGGTCAAGGGCGCGGGCACCGCAAGCAGCGCCTGGTAAATTGAAATTTGGCGGTAAGGCGCTCGCTCTCCGCCTTTCATTCTGAACGAAGTGAAGAATCTCGTCCTTGACCTTTTTCAGAGAATTCAGGGGCGAGATTCTTCGCCGGGAAAGCAATGACAGTGGAAAACTATGTGCTAAACTACAATTTGCAGTTACCTGCCCACTCTCCGCTCTTACCCTTAATTACTACTTTCTAATAGCTGATTGCTCATTTTCCATTGCCCAAAAAGTCATTCTGTACGCAGCGCGGTAACGGGGTCTTTTTTGGCAGCGCTTTTCGCGGGGAGCAGCCCGGCGATCACGGTGATGGCCACGCTGAGCAAAATCAAAAACAGAGCCGCCGGAAGCGGAAGCGAGGCGGAAAGCGCGGCTGTATCCAAAAGGCCTTGCAAAAGGGAGTTGATGGGGAAGGTCAAAAGTACCGTAACGCCCACGCCCAGCACACCGGCCAGCAGGCCGATGATAACGGTTTCCGCATTGAATACCTGGGAAATATTCCGTTTGGAAGCGCCGATCGCCCGAAGGATCCCGATCTCCTTGGTACGCTCCAGCACGGAAATATGGGTGATGATCCCGATCATAATGCTGGAAACGATCAGGGAGACCGCCACGAAGGCGATGAGCACATAGGAGATCACGTCCACAATGGTGGTGATGGAGCTGGTCAGCAGCGCCACGTAATCGGTATAGGTGATCCTGTCTTTTTCCTCCACGCCTTCGTTATACCGTTCAATGCAGGCGGAAACAGCGTCCTTGGCTTCAAAGCTGTCCGTATAAATACTGATGGAGGCCGGGGCCTCATAGCTCACCTTGCCGAAGCTTTTCATGTTGTCCTTGTAAGTGGCTCCGGCAATATACTCTTCATAAACAGACAGCAGCAGCTCTTCGTCCGGTGTTTCCGCAAGCCAGCGGTCCAGCAGGGCAGCCATAGCCGTTTCGTCCGGCTGATTGCCGCCCGGCGTCATTTCTGCCGGAGCGCCGCCGGGGGCCGGCTGGGAAGGCTCGGTTTCTGTTTTCTCTGCTTTCTGAGAATTATAATATAGGATCATGCTGTAAAAGGAGGCCTTATCGGATACCCCGAGACCGGAAAGATAGATCTTGGCGGCTTCCGTTTTCGCGTTGTCGTCCGCCGCCTCAAAAGCCATGCCATTCAGAATGTTGACGGCTTCATCCTTTTCCTGCGCCAGTACCACAGGGCTTTCATCGGTCAGGGCAATGATGTGATCTGTCAGCAGCGAGGTGTAGGCCGCGGCGGTGGTGAGGTTGGCGTTTGCCGCGTCTCTTTTGGGACAGATCACGCCGGTCACCTTCAGCTTGATGGCATTTTCCAGAAGGGGCTCCAGCTTCAGGGCCTCCTCGCCCACATACGTGAAAAGGCCGTTTTCCTTTTCCTCATAATGCTCGCAGGCGGGCAGCAGGTAGAAGGTGTGGCTGCAAAGCTCTTCATAGGTCCAGGTGCGTTCCGGCGCTTTCCCGCTGTTCTTGATCTGCTCTGTGATCTCCTGATATTCTTCGCCGGTGAGCAGGCCCAGCTGGAAAAGAGCCTCCGCGGGGATCGAGCCGTTTTCCTCCAGCACCAGCACAATCTCATCATAAGCCTTGGGCCACGCGCCGTACAGAACATCGTAGCTGTCGGTCAGGATCCGGCTGACAACGGCGCCGCCGGTGCCGGGCATCAGCTGCGAGAAATTTTCCGCGCCGGAGGCGTTTTTGCCCATCAGAGAATTCATGCGATCCATGGCGGCTGCCGGGCCCATACTCCCGCCGGGCAGGGAAGAGCTGCCCGCCTCCTCCGGCTCGGCGTCGGAGCTTACCAATGTGCCGTCCGCGTCATAGGAGTAAACCTTGAAGCTTACGCCGTAGGTATAGGCTACGCCGTTCTCGCCGAGATACTGCCGGATCTCGCTGTCCGGATCGTCCAAATATTTTTTGAAGGCGGTCAGGTTGTTTTCCTTGATGCTGCTGGCGATCGCCTCGCTGGATTCCAGCAGGCGGGTGTCCATGGAAACCATATTGTCCGGCCGGGTTTCTTTCTCCTGAAGCATGCCGCCCCGCATACCGGCCTGCATGCCCATTAAGCTGGACATATCCACCGCCTGAGAGCCTATGGTAATGGGGTAGGAGGTCATGGTTTCCTTTTGAATATCCGCAATATAGGTGTTCACCCCGCTGGAAAGGGCCAGGATCAGCGCGATTCCGATAATGCCGATGGAACCGGCGAAGGCGGTCAAAATTGTCCTGCCCTTTTTGGTGCGCAGATTATTAAAGCTCAGGGAGAGGGAGGTCAGGAAGGACATTTTGGCTTTTCCTGTCTTTTTTCCCTCCGGTTTCGCGGGGGTCTCCTCCGGCAGGAAGGGGGCGCTGTCGCCGGTGATCTTCCCGTCCCGCAGCTTGATAATACGGGTGGAGTACTGCTGGGCAAGCTCCGGATTATGAGTGACCATGACCACCAGCCGGTCCCTGGCCACCTGCTTTAACAGCTCCATCACCTGAAGGCTGGTTTCCGTGTCCAGCGCCCCCGTAGGCTCGTCCGCCAGCAAAATTTCCGGGTTGTTTACCAAAGCCCGGGCAATGGCCACCCGCTGCATCTGCCCGCCGGAAAGCTGGTTGGGTCTTTTATGGAGCTGGCCGGCAAGTCCTACCTCCTCCAGCGCCTTTTTGGCGCGGGTTCGCCGTTCGGTACGGGAAACGCCGCCGATGGTCAGCGCCAGCTCCACGTTTTGGAGAATGGACTGATGGGGGATCAGATTGTAGCTTTGAAACACAAAACCGATGGAATGGTTCCGGTAAGAATCCCAGTCCCGGTCCTTATACTCCTTTGTGGAGACGCCGTTTATCAAAAGATCTCCGCTGTCGTACCGGTCCAGCCCGCCGATAATGTTCAGCAGCGTGGTTTTTCCGGAGCCGCTTGGGCCCAGGATCGAGACAAACTCGTTGTCCCGCAGGTTCAGCGAAACCCCGTTTAACGCCTGCTGCACCAGCTCGCCGGTACGAAATTGCTTTGAGATGTTTTTTACTTGAAGCATTGGCCACTGTTCCTTCCTGTAGAGCCTGATTTTTCTCGATCTCACTCAGAATAAAGGGAAGATACAACGAAACTGTAAAGAAATTATGAAAAAATTATGAAAAAAGGCCGCCGCATTCTTGCGGCGGCAGCCGTTCGTTTCATTTTGGCAAAGGAAAGCATTATCCCCGAGCAGCGGGAAGGCTTCCTGAAAATGTATTTACGCATGGTTTCCCTGCTTCAAAAAGACATAAGCGGTCTCATTGGAGTATTCCGGCGAATACCGGTAGCCCAGGCGGTCAAAGCCGCGCAGCTCCTCCAGCGCCTCCGCGCCGGTTTCCGCCAGAAAGCGCACCATTTCGCCCCGTGCCATTTTGCAAAGGGTGCCTTTTTCCAGAAGCTTTCCGTTTTGCAGCTCTCCGAAAACGCAGGTGATCAGCCGCACGGAGGCTGGAAGATACCTGGAAACACACAGGCTGTACTCTTTAGAAGCCAGGTTTATCACACAGTCCGTTTCGGAAAACAGAAAATCCGCGAGAGTATTTCCCCAAAAGGAATAGAGATCCTTTGCCTTTCCCAGGGAAAGCCGGGCCTGCATTTCCAGGCGGTAGGGAGTTACGCCGTCGAAGGGGCGCAGCACGCCGTAAAACCCGGAGAGAATGCGCAGGTGTTCCTGAAGGTAGGCAAGCGCCCGCTCAGGCATTACTCCCGGCGCCATGTACTGGTACTGGATTCCCTCATAGGCAAGCACGGCGGGGGTCAGAGAAGCGCGAAGCTCCATGTGCCGCAGGCGTTCCGCGTTCAGGGCGGCAATGGAATCATTGCAGGCCCAGAGTCTTTTCAGCTCGTCATAGGACATGCCCCTGAGCTTTTCCAAGAGCTGTTCTGTTTGCGGCAGAAAGCGGGGTAGCTCCTGCCAGGGAAGGCTGTCCATATCCACCCGCATCTTTTTTGCTGGGGCAATGATGATCTTCATGGAGCTTTTGACCGCCGTCACTTTTTCTCAGCCAGATAGGCCAGGATCTCAGCGGCGTTGGTGTCCGGCTTCACTTTGGGCATGGCCTTTTCGATCACGCCCTGCTCGTCGATCAGATAGGTAGAGCGCACCACTCCCATGCTGACCTTTCCGTAAAGCTTCTTTTCCTTCCAAACATCATACGCCTGAAGAACCTCCAGCTCCGGGTCGGAAAGCAGCAGGAAGGGGAGGTCATATTTTTGAACGAACTTCAAATGAGAAGCCACGGAATCCTTGCTGATCCCAATGACTACGATCCCCTCGGAACGAAATTCCTCATAAGCCTGAGCAAAAGCGCAGGCCTGCCTGGTACAGCCCGGAGTGTTGTCCTTGGGGTAGAAATAGAGAACCACCTTTTTCCCCAGAAAATCCGAAAGGCTTACCTTTTTTCCGGTTTGATCCTCCAACGTAAATTCCGGCGCTTTTTTTCCTGTTTCCAGCATAGTTTTTCTCTCCTTTAAATGTGATTAAGCGAATAACTTCCTCGCGGGGAAGCGGCGCTTGAACTTGCCGTGCCCTCAGCCGATCATTTTTCGCACAAGTCCGTACAGAATGGGCTTCATATTGTCAATGGTATCCGGGTTCCCCTGAATGATAGAGGAATAGCAGGTGGAGCCGATCATTTCCAGAATGACAAAAATGAGCTTAAAGAGTTCGTCCTCCGTTCTGCCCTGGGCGATACCGCTTTGTTCCACGGCGGTCATCAGCTTGTCCCAAAGAGGATCCTCCCGCAGGCTCAGCTGCCGTTCCACAATGGGCCAGGAGAAATTTCGCTGGATCAGCCGCAGGATCAGCTTGTTCCGTTTGAAATATTCAATGACATAGTCAATCAGCAGGATCACATTTTCCGTAAAATCCTTTGTTTGCCGGGCGTTGACAAATTCATAGCCCTCCGAAAGCACTCGGAAGGAGATTTGGTAGGCCAGCTGCTGCAAAAGATGCTCTTTGTCATGAAAATACAGATAAAATGTGCCCTTTGCCACATTGGCTCCCTTGGCGATCTCGTCCACAGAAGTTTTTGAAACGCCCTTTTCCAAAAAGAGGCTGTAGGCGGCGTCCAGCAGCTTTTGTTTTTTCTGTTCCTTTTTTAACTCTGTTTTTTCGCCCATGGAAAGGCCCCGTTTCTATAAAGATTTGCACTGTTCCACAAGAATATTCAGACTATCGAAAAACACTCTAACCATAAGAAACGGAAGGGGGAAGAGTGTGAGAGGGGACCACTGGGGGTGAGCGCGTCCCGGTGGGGGGAAGGTCTCCAGCTGAGACCGCCCTGACCCGTTCTCAGCTGTCGCTTCGGTTGCTGTGCCCCGGTGGGGCACGTCCAGCAATGTCTGAGCCGACAGGCGGACCCCTCTCTTGCGTTTCAATCGCAATCTATTGGAAAAATCTATGATTTTTCCAATAGGTTTAAGCGTTGCGAAAAGCATTTTCGATATGCTTAATATTGAACCACTTTTTTGAGAAAAGAGCAAGGGATTTCTTCAGATTTATTAAAATGACTAATAGTCAATTGCTGTGCGGCTGTTTTTTCGGCGGATTGCAATATTGACTATTAGTCATTTTTGGATTATTCTTTCGGTATACATTAAATGACCAATAGTCATTAAGTGAATCCCCAGCAGCTTCACGCAGGGGACACGCAAAGCTGAAAGAAAGGAAGCGACTGTATGGAACGATTTGCCCGTTGGGTGGTCAAGCGCAGAAAGCTGGTGCTGCTTCTGGCTGTTCTGCTGTTGATCCCTTCGGTGGTGGGGGCGGTAGGAACTTATGTAAACTACGATATCCTCACTTACCTGCCGAAAGAGCTGGAATCTGTCATAGGAGAAAGGTATCTGGAGGAGGATTTCAACATGGCCTCGGTCTCCATGATCACGGTGGAGAATATGACTGCGGCGGATACCTTGACGCTGAAAGAAGAGCTTTCTGGAATCGAAGGGGTACAAAGCGTCCTGTGGGTGAGCGATTTGGTCGATGTTTCCACTCCAAAGGAAATGCTGCCTTCCGATCTGCAAAGGTTTTTCTACAACGATAGCAGCGCGACCATGCTGATCGTGCGGTTTGAAAATCCCAGCGCGCATGAAACTACTATGGCGGCGCAGCGGGAGATCAAAAGCCTGCTGCGTGAGAATTGCTTTATTGGTGGAATGTCCGCGATTCTGGAGGATACCCGGGCCCTGGTGCAGGAGGAAATGCCGCTGTATATCCTTTGCGCCGTAGGCGCTTCCCTGCTGATCCTGTTTCTCAGCATGAAGGAAACGGTGATCCCCCTGCTGTTTATGTTGGGCATGGTGTTTCCCATCGCCTATAATTTCGGCACCAATATTTTTCTGGGGGAGATCAGCTATATTACTGAGGCGCTGGCCACTGTGCTGCAGCTTGGCGTAACTATGGACTTCTCCATTTTCCTGCTGCACCGCTTTGAAGAAGAGCGAAGCGGCGGGCTGGACGATGAAACAGCCATGGTTCGTGCCATCGGAAAAACCTTTTCCTCCATTTCCGCAAGCTCGCTCACTACCATTGCCGGGTTTCTGGCGCTGTGCACCATGCGCCTGACGTTAGGCAGAGATATCGGGATCGTAATGGCAAAGGGTGTGTTTTTAGGCGTGGCGTGCACCCTCACCATTTTACCCGCGCTGATCATGACCTTCCGGCGCTCCATTCAAAGGCACACTCATCCCACCTTCATCCCAAAGCTGACACGTACCGCGGGCTTTGTGGTGAAAAGGCGGGTGCCGATTCTGCTGATTTTTATTTTTCTATTTTTCCCCTTTGCCATTGCGCAGGCAAAAACGCCGGTCTATTATACCATCACCGATTCTCTGCCCCAGGACCTTCCGGGCATTGCGGGTACCAGCCGGCTGAAGGACGATTTTGATATGACTACCTCTCACTTTATCATGGTGGACGAAGACCTGGCGCCGCAGGAACTGCAAAGCCTTACTACAGAGCTGGAACAGGTGGAAGGGATCCATCAGGTTTTAAGCTATGAAAAGTTTTTGGGCGCGGGGATCCCGGAGGAATTCCTGCCGGAAGAGGCAAAGGAAATTTTTGAGGCGGGCGGGCGCAGGCTGATCCTGGCGAATTCCTCTTACCAAAGCGGTACAGAGGAGCAGAACCGCCAGCTTACAGAGCTTCAGAGGGTGGTGAAGCGTTATGACCCGGCGGGCGTTATCACCGGTGAAGGCGCTATGACGAAGGACCTGATCGAAGTGGCTGATGTGGATTTCCGCAATGTCAATATCACCAGCATTTTAGTGGTTTTTCTCATTATTGCCCTGACCTTCCGTTCCGCTTCCGTGCCGGTGCTTCTGGTAGCGGCCATTGAAAGCGGCATTATGATCAATTTGGGAATTCCCTATTTTACCGGGCAGACCCTGCCCTTTATCGCCAGCATCGTGATCGGCACCATTCAGCTGGGCGCCACAGTGGATTACGCCATTTTAATGACTACCCGCTTTCGGGAGGAAATGAACGCGGGCCATGATGCCAGGGAAGCGGCGCGGATCGCGGTAGAGCAGTGCAGCCAAAGCATTCTCACCAGCGGGCTGACCTTCTTTGCCGCCACCTTCAGTGTATCACTGGTATCAAAAATGGAGCTTTTAGGCAGTCTGTGCCGGCTCATCAGCCGAGGCGCGCTGCTGAGCATGGCAGTCATTTTGCTGGTGCTGCCCGCGCTGCTGGTGTTTACCGCTCCGATCTTGAAAAAAACCACTTTTCACTGGACGAATCCTACTGAAATAAAAGAAGGAGATTGATTGTATGAAACGTGCCAAGAAACTCTTTTCCATTCTGCTGTCCACACTGCTGCTTCTAACCTGCTCTGCTCCGGCGGTTGCCGCAGGGCCCGTACCAGTGAAGAAAGACGAAACCGCTTATGTTATTTTGAATCAGGACGGCACCGTACAGAAGCAGATCGTCAGCGACTGGCTGCACAGTGACAACGGTTTTCACAATGTGCGGGATAAAAGCGGTCTTAAGGAAATTGAAAATCTGAAAAGCAATACCCAGCCGGTTTTCCGGGACGGAGAATTGATTTGGAACACAGAAGAAACAGATCTCTACTATCGGGGTGAAACAAATGCCGAGCCTCCTGTAACCGCGGAGATCCGCTACACACTGGACGGAAAAGAACTTGCCCCCGAAGAGCTTGTGGGAAAAAGCGGACATTTGACCATGGCGGTGAAGCTGACGAATCAGGAAACGGAAACCATAAAAATCGGCGGAAAAAACCGCACGGTCTGCACGCCTTTTTTGACCGTGTGCGCCGCCTTGCTGCCGGCGGATTCCTATCAAAATGTGAGCGCTGAGCACGGCGCGGTACAAACAGATTCCAAAACACAGCTTGCCTGTTTTCTGGCGCTTCCCGGCGTCAGGGATTCCATTTCCGGACTGCTGCCTGATGACCTGCAGGAGCTGGAGGAGGCTCTTTTAGACGAGTTTACTATTGAGGCTGATGTAACACAGTGTGAAATGCCGACCTTCCTGTTTGCCGCCGCGCCTGGCAGGAAAGCTCTGCTGGAGGAGCTGGATATCGATCAGCTGAAGAATACGCTGAACGAACTGACAGACGCCACAGAGCAATTACAGGACGGCACGGTGGAATTGGACGATGCCGTAGGCACGCTGGTGGAAAAGCTGGGTGAATTTGCCGATGGCTACAGCCAATTTGACGAAGGGATCTCAACAGCGGTGGAAGGCGCCGATCAACTGGCGGAGGGCGGCAGAAACCTGCTGGACAACGCCGAGATCCTTTCTGAAAAATCCGGGGAGCTGGCCGCCGGAGCGGAGCAGCTGAGAAACGGTGCGGTAGGCTTATCCGATCAGCTGAATACTCAATTAGTGCCAGCCCTGACTGCCGCCGCTGGGCAAAAAGATGCTTTGCAAAACAAAATGGCTGGTTTATCCGCCCAGTTAAACGGCTTGACGATCCCCGATACCTCCGGCCTGAAGACACAGCTTTCCGCCGGAGTGGGCCAGGTTTTTGACGGGGCGGCGTACGGGGCGGCAAAGGCCGCTGCCACTGCCACGGGAGAGGTGGTTTCTCAGCAGCTTTCCGGCGCTCTGAGCGGGGTGCAGCAGGCTATCCCTGAAAAGTCCGCGGAAATCGTTGATGCGGTACAGGGCGCGGATCTGCAGGTTCTACAGCAGGTGCTCTCCTCCGGAGAGCTGGGTCTGACCGCAGAGCAGCAGAGCGCTATTCTCGCCGCGGCGCAAAGCGGTATGGACAGCACAAAAGAGACCCTGACTGCCGGTGTCGCGCAGGGCATTACCTCTACACTGCCCGAAGGGCTGCTTTCCGGGAACCCTGTTTCAGAAGAGGCGGCAGAACAGATCGCCTCGGCTGTGTGCGGCTCAGAACAAATGCAGGCGGCAAGGGCTGGGGCGGTGTCCCAGGTAGCGGCCGGGGTTCCGGAGCTGGATACCTCTTCCTTCCAAACCCTGCTGGGGGAATTCAAAACACTTTCCGCCGAAGCTTCCTCTATGCTGGGCCAGGTGGATACCCTCACCGCCGCATTGTACAATGCGAGCGATCCTGCCAGTCAGAAAACAGTGGTAGGAGCGGCAAACGCCCTGGCGGAAGGCGCGGAAAATCTGAATGCCGGAACAGACGCCCTTCTGGGCGGCACCACCGCTTTCGCTTCTGGGGTACGTCAGCTTTCCGGCGGTGCCGATTCCCTCTCCTCCGGGCTGGATCTTCTTGCCGATTCCAGTAAAACAGTGACGGACTCCATTTCCCAGTTCCAAAGCGGCGGAGAAAGACTGAAGGAGGGCACGGGAAAGTTAAAGGACGGCATGGAGGAATTTTCGGAAAAAGCCATCGACAGGTTGACAAACGCCGTGGATCCCGATTCCGATCTGGCGAAGGTTTTGGAAGCCATGTCAGACCGTGCGGAACGCTTTGAAGGTACAGGCTGTGGAGAAGAGATGGAGCACACCGTAAAATATGTCATGCGCACAGGCGCGTTTCAGAATGTCCCTAAGGCAGACGGCAGGGAAGGGGAGCAATCCTCTTCTTCAGAAACAACAGCTTCCGCTCCGGCGGAAGAAACCTTCTGGGATCGGGTGAAGGGACTGTTTAACTGAGAAAAAAGAGGTGGCAAATGAAACAGACGAAACAAGCCCTGGCAGAATCGCTGAAGGAGCTGCTGAAGCGAAAACCCCTGGAGCGGATCACCGTAAAGGATATTGTGAGCGGCTGCGGAATTAACCGCCAAAGCTTTTACTACCACTTTTGCGATGTATATGATCTGATGGAATGGACGTTGGAGGAGGATATTCGAAAGTTTTTCGAGGCGCTTTCCGATCCGCCGGAGAACTGGCAGGAAAAGGTCAGATTGCTGTTTCGCTACTTTTATGAAAACAGGCTTATGCTCCTGCGGGGCTATGAGCCGGAAAGCCAGAAGCGCTACCGGCAGGTGCTGGAAAAATGGTTTCTTCCCATTTTGGAAGAGCAGATGGCGCTTTGTCCGCAAGCGGCAGGGGTTCCGCAAAGTCAAAAGGAATTTCTTGTGAAGGTATACGCCTGGGGCTTTGCCAGCCTTTGCCTGGAATGGGTGGAGCGGGGGCTGCCGGACGAAAATAAAGTGAATTTAGAGTATTATTTTCTTTTGCTGACCGGAAGCCTCAGCGATGCGTTGGGTCGCTTCCTCAAAGTAAAATAGCTTTTATGACAGAGGGTTCTCTGTGTCTGGTTTTTTGACACGGAGAATCCTTTGTCGATTGCTGGCCTTTTTTGTCGATGGTATTCTGTAGGTAAATCACAGGAAAGGAACGATATCGTTTGAATACCTCAAACAAAATGGTGCAGTTTTGGTTAAAGCAGGCCTTCAGCTACATTGAGAGAGAGCCGGAGAAAAATCTGCCCAAGCTGATGGATTGGGTGGACAAATTCGCCCCGGAAGGGGAAAAAGGCTTTCCGGTACAGCGCGCGGCGTTTCGCCGTGTGATCGAAGACCCGGAAAACAACATGCACCAGCTGATGAAGCGCATTTTCACAGAAACGGACCCTAAGGTTTTGAAAAAAATATTTGAGGCTTTTATCCTAAACGGCAATCTGGTGGGCTGGCCCAAGCAGGAGGAAATGCGGGAAAAATACGGCTGCAACATTCCCTGGGCAATTCTTTTAGACCCCACCTCCGCCTGCAATTTGCACTGTACCGGCTGCTGGGCGGCGGAATACGGCAACAAGCTGAACCTTACCTTTGATGAGATCGATTCCATTATCAGCCAGGGAAAAGAGCTGGGAGTGTACATTTACATCTATACCGGCGGGGAGCCCCTGGTACGGAAAAACGATTTGATCGCTCTCTGCCGCAAGCATAACGACTGTCAGTTCCTGTGCTTCACCAATGCCACGCTGATCGATGAAGAATTCGCCGATACCATGCTGGACGTGGGAAATTTCCTGCCCGCTATCAGCGTGGAGGGCTTTGAAGAAGCAACGGACGGCCGCCGTGGAAACGGCACCTTCCAAAAGGTCACGGCCGCTATGGAGCTTTTAAAGCGGAAGCGTTTGCCCTTTGGCATCAGCTGCTGCTATACCAGCCAGAACCTGGATTCCATTTCCAGCGGGGAATACTTTGACCAGATGATAGACTGGGGCGCTTCCTTTGTGTGGTATTTCCACTACATGCCCGTGGGCAATGACGCTGTGCCCGCTCTGATGCCTTCCCCGGAGCAGCGGGAATTCATGTATCACAGAATTCGGGAAGCGCGAAAAACAAAGCCCATTTTCGCCATGGATTTTCAGAACGATGGAGAATTTGTAGGCGGCTGTATTGCCGGCGGAAGGCGGTACTTCCATATCAATGCCAATGGCGATTGCGACCCCTGTGTGTTTATCCATTATTCCAACGCCAATATTCGGGAAATGACTTTGCTGGAGGTACTGAGGTCTCCCATTTTCATGGCGTACCATGATGAGCAGCCCTTTAACAAGAATCATTTAAGGCCTTGCCCCATGCTGGAAAATCCGGAGCGGCTGAAAGCCATGGTTCACGCCACCGGTGCGGTCTCTACAGACCTGCAGTCTCCGGAAACGGTGGAGCACCTCTGCGAAAAGTGCAAAGCATACGCAAAAAACTGGACTCCCACAGCGGAGAAGCTGTGGGAAACCAGCCAAAAGAAAAAAGAATAACGGAGAAGTGTTTTTTCTTGTCTGCTCTGCAAAATGAAAACCCGGAAGGCCATAATAGCTTCCGGGTTTTTGTGGCTTGTGGAAAAGCATGGAAAGGCAGATTTCCTATGATCTGCTTTTTCAAAGCTCAGAAAGCAGTTTCAGCATCTCGTCCCGAATTCTATCATAGTAAACAATGCGGCGCATGGCGTTTTCGGCCTCTGAAACGCCCAGCGCCCGCTCCTCCAGGTCGAGGCCGGATCCCAGGGCGCGCTCCAGATTATAGGCCAGCCAGTCCAGCCTTACCATGTTACCATCGTGCAGAATCGCCCAATCTTCAGGAAGCGCTCCTCCGGCTGCCCGATAAGCCGTAACAAAAGCACGGAGAAGCTCAGGCCGAAGCTCCAGAAAATCACATCCTGCCCAGTTCAGGGCGGCTTCATAAAGCTCCAGATACGGGCTGCCGTAGGAAAGGCATTCCAGGTCGATCACCCGATAGGCGCCGCCGTTCCACAGCACGTTTTTGGGGTCAAGATCATTGTGGCAGATGGCAGCCGCGCGGGGGAGAAAGGGGAGAGCGGAGTTTCCCCGCTCCTGAAGCAGACACAGCAGAGAGCGGTGAGGCTTCACCTCCGAAAACAACTCCCGGTTTTCCTTCTCCAGCCGAAGGAGAAGCTGATCCCAATCGATCGCTTCCGGTTTCTGAGAAACCGGCACGGCTTTGAGAGAAAGGCCATGAATGCGGGCGAGAGTTTTGCCGATCTCTTTGCAGTGGAATTCCCGAACCTCCCCGGCGGTCAGGGCCGTTCCGTCAAACCACGGAAATACATAAAAGTATTGCCCCTCAAGCTTTTGCAGCTTTTTGCCGTGGAAGGAAAGGGCGGGCAGAATGGGAAGCTTTTCCCGTTCCAGCAAAGCCTCCAGCTGTTCTGCCGCCGCGTAATTGGAAAGCGCGTCCTCCCGCGCCATAATGTCGGGGTTCAAAAGCTTTACGGCATAGCGCCCCTTTTCGGTAAACAGGGATTCCATGCGGTGCAAAAAGCCGCCGGTCAGCCGGGCCGGCGGGGCGAGAAGGGCGCCCAGGCCCAGCTCTTCACAAATCATTTGGCGGATCATCTTATTCATGAGGCTTCTCTCCGGTCGATTTGAGGCAGCATAGTAAAATGTCCTTACAAATAGAAAGATTGTCCCTCTTTTTTCGGGCGCAGATCGGAAGGCAGCAGGGAGTAAAGGGAAACGTCCACAATGCCCTTGTCCGGCCAGTAAAAGCCCTCCCGAATGGTGCCTTCCTTCTGAAAGCCGCAGCGCTCCAGCACCAGGATCCCCCGGTAATTGATAGGCAGCACATAAGCCTGGATCCGGTGCAGCTCTACCTTCTCCATCAGATATTCCGTTACCTCCCGCACCGCGCCGGAGGCATAGCCCTTCCCGAGAAACCGTCGGCTCAAGGTAAAGCGTATGGTGGCGGTTTCCACCTGGGGATCGATGTCAAAGATCTCAAAAACGCCGACCAGCTGGTGATTCCCCTCGTTTCCGTAGATCCCCAGCACCACGGCCTTCTTTTCCCGGAACAGTGCCTCCGCCTGCCGCAGCTTCGGGGCGCATTCCGAAAAAGAGCGCAAAGCGGCGGTGGGCGCAAAGCGATAATTCTCATCGTCTCCCATAATTTCCCACAGGGCTCTCAGGTCCAGCTCCGTCATGCGGGATAACGTGACTTTTTCACCCGTAATAAACGGAAAGCTGGAAAACAGCAGACTGGTTTTCATAGTATGGATACTCCTTAGCTTACAAGAAACTTGCGTTTGTTTTCGAAACCGTCCCGCAGATCATTCCAATAAGGAAAGAAGCTGCAAGGGCGTTTCCGCATGGATCGCGTCCGGAACCGTGCCGAAGCCGTACCCTGCGTGCAGGAAAGGAACACCCGCCTGCTTCGCGGCGTCCCGGTCTATTTCCGTGTCTCCGATATAAACAGGTTTTTTCAAATGATTGCGCTGCACCACCAGCTGAATATTTTCTCCCTTTTGCAGGCCCGTTTCCCCGCTGCACTCGAAGTCCTTAAAATAAGAAGCAAGGCGGTGGGCTTCCAGAAAAGCGGGAATATAGCCCTTGTTGCAGTTGCTCACAATAAAGAGCGGCGCCTTTGCGGAAAGCTCTGTGAGAAGAGCTTCGATCCCCTCGTACAGCCGCCCGCCGTGTTCACGAAGGTATTCATTTTCCACTTGGCAGCAAAGCTCAAATAGCTCCAACCCCCGTTCGGTGGAAAGATAGGGGAAAAGCTTTGCCATTAGCGGAACGGCGGTCATTCCCATAACGCCCTCCAGCTCCTTCACGGTGGGTGGGCGCTTCACGTCCGGAATATCCTTCAAAGCGAGCTGCCAGGAAATGGCGGTGGGTTCAGCGGCGTCCCACAGGGTGCCGTCCAGGTCAAACAGGATCCCATCATATTTCATAGTGATAACTCCCTTTTTAAGTAGTTTTGGGTATAGGGACAAATCTCAATGCACTTTCCGCAAAGGGTGATTTCTTTTCCCGTGCGCTCCAGCGCCAGCCTTCTTGCGGCCCGGCGGCAGCTTTCCACGTCCACCAGCCGTTCCCGTTCCACAGCAGTTTCCCACGGCGTGCCGGTAATGGCGCTTCCCGGGCAGGCGTTTTTACACCGTTCACAGCCTCCGCAACGGGAAGAAGAAATGGGAACTCCTACCCAGTCAAAAGCGGCGTCGGTCAGTACGGAACTGAGCCTTACGGCAGGGCCGAATTCCGGCGTGACCAGAAGCGCCGATTTTCCGATCCACCCCAGTCCGGAGCGGGTGGCGCAGGTCTTATGAGGTATGGCGGTGCGGTATCCGGCTTTTTCCACCACGATGGTAGTAGTCTGCGCCTGCGCCTGAAAGCCCCTTTTCTCCAGATACCTGGCGGCAAATTCGGCCAATGCGTCCAGCCGGGCGTTTAAGGTGTGGTAAGCCTCATAATACTCTATGGTTGGCCCTTCCGCAATGCCATGTACGGTCTCTGCTGGAAGCTTCACTGCCAGGGAAACGCAACGGCTGAATGGGGAAGTTGTTTCTCCGATTCCCTTCAAATCGCCAAAACCAACCAGATCCGCGCCCTTTTCCAGCAGTAACGCCCTCAGCTCTTGTGTAGAGATCATACTGGTTTCCCTCCAAGAAAATCATAGGGCGTGTTCTGATACACGAAATAGTTCAACCAGTTGGAAACAAGCAGATGGGCGTTGCTTCGCCAGGTAAAGGGCGGCGTTTTGGTATCGTCGTTGTCCGGAAAGTAATGGTAGGGGATCTTGGGATTCAGCCCGCGGTTGATATCCCGGAAATACTCCTTTGCCAGGGTATCTCTGTCGTATTCGGCGTGCCCTGTCACAAAAAACTGCCGTCCGCTTCGCTCCGCCGCGATATGCAGCCCCGCCAGATCGGAAACCGCCAGAGGAATCAACTCCGGGTGATTTTTGACGTCCTCCAGCAAAACCTCGGTATAGCGGGAGTGCGGGGCAAAATAATTGTCGTCAAAGCCACGCATCAGCGGGTGATAGGGATTCAGCACCGTGTGGTTATAAATGCCGCTGAGCTTTTCAGGCAGCGGGTGCTTCTGAATTCCATAATGATAATAGAGGCCGGCCTGAGCGCCCCAGCAAATGTGAAGCACGGAATACACGTGGGTTTTGCTCCACTCCATAATGGCGCACATTTCTTCCCAGTAATCCACCTCTTCAAAAGGAAGCTGTTCCACTGGGGCGCCGGTGATAATCAGTCCGTCAAACTTTTCCGCCTTTACATCGGAGAAGATCTTATAAAAGGTATTGAGATGGGAGGCGCTGGTGTTCTTGCTCACATGGCTGGCAGTGTGCAGCAGCTCCACGTCCACCTGCAGGGGAGTATTGCCCAAAAGCCGAAGAAGCTGCGTTTCGGTTTCCAGCTTGGTGGGCATCAAATTCAAAATAGCGATCCGCAGCGGACGAATATCCTGCCCGGCCGCCCGTTCATGGGTCATTACAAAAATATTTTCCGATTCCAGTACCTCTACAGCGGGCAGCTCAGCCCGAATACGGATAGGCATATTGACACGACCTTTCCAAGTACTCCCATATTTTGGGGAAAATGAAAGAAAGTAAGGATTTTCATGAAAAGAACTTGCTTTTCGGGGAAAGAATATGCTATACTACAACCACTCCGTGTAATGCGGAGCTGTCCGTTTCCTTTTAATAGGGAAAGCGGCAGGGCTATTATATCACAGAAGACCGTCGATTGTACAGGATTCTTGTAAAGTTTTCTGCGGCGATCTATAGGAAAGTCCTCCGGTCAAAAACTTTTTTCAAAAAAAGGTAAAAAAGGTGTTGACAGAAGGGAGTGGTATGTGATAAGATAGTCGAGCACTCAAGCGAGGGGAACTGAGTTTGGGAGTAGAGCTCGAAGGAGATCGGAGTTGAGAGCGGAGCTG
>Ga0209064_1000929_pt1 | contig 56680 bp, 49 predicted proteins | sample Inofromicrocosms_FD_187498 | JGI IMG/M metagenome (GOLD analysis project Ga0209064, IMG submission 187498) | Mouse cecum microbial communities from Vienna, Austria - Inoculum for glucosamine and mucus D2O microcosms (SPAdes) (version 2) | ecosystem: Host-associated > Mammals > Digestive system >...
ATTGTAGGGCGCGGTACGCTCGGCCTTGAAAACTTTTTCTATGGCCGTGAGAAAGTGGCCGATTTCGGGGTGGATTTCGATGTGGCCGCCACGACTTCGGGAAGCATACGCGCAAAAGCAAACCTGAGTGTTGACGGACGCCGTACGATAAGCCTTGCAGGCACTATGAACGACTCCACCGCTACCTCTCCGCTTGATCTTGACCTTTCTATGATTCATTTTCCGTTGTCGACTGCCAATCCTTTCCTTCCGGCGGGTACAGGCCGTCTGCGCGGTATGCTCAACGGTTCGATGCGGGTTACTGGCACGGAAAAACGACCCGTTATCAACGGCACTCTCGATTTCGATTCAACGGCTGTCAGGCTGGGTATGACGGGAACCGATTACCGCTTTAGTGAAGTGGATATTCCTGTCGAAGATAATGTAGTAAGCTTTAACAGTTTCGCCATTACCGCATGTAATGACAATCCGCTTGTTATCGACGGACGCGTGAATCTCGGCGATTTCTCCGATCCGCGTTTCGCTCTTACGATGAAGGCCGACAACATGCAGATTGTCGACAGCCGGCGCGCTTCCAAGGGTGCCGACGTCTATGGCAAGGCATTCATAAGCCTCAATGCTTCGGCACAAGGCTCGATGCAGATGATGAATGTCGATGCGCGTCTGGCCTTGAAGCCCGGCACAAATGTGACATACGTCATTCCCGACGCATCGTCGGTCATTGCATCGCAGTCGACAGGCGATATGGTGCGCTTTGTGAATTTTACTGACAGCCTTGCCATGCAGGAGGCCGACAGCGTTACGCAGAAGTCGATGTCGCTTTTCCTTGATGCCTTGCTTACGATAGAAGAGGGCACAGTGATCGGTATCGATCTTTCGGCGGACGGGAAAAACCGCGTAAGGCTTGAAAGCGACGGAACTCTGACATACGCCATGTCGCCGATGAGCGACGGACGTCTGTCGGGACGTCTGAACATCAATGGAGGATACGTACGATATACTCCTCCGCTTATGTCGGAAAAGCGTTTTGACTTTGAGGAGGGCAGCTATGTGGCTTTCAACGGCAATATGATGAATCCGACACTCAACGTCCATGCTTCCGATGTGATCAAGGCCAATGTGACGCAGGAAGGAGCCAATTCCCGCCTTGTGAATTTCGATGTGGGCCTTGGTGTGACAGGCACGCTGGAGAATATGAACGTGGTGTTTGACCTCTCAACCGACGACGATATAACGGTAGCCAACGAATTGCAGTCCATGTCGGCCGAACAGCGTGCCAATCAGGCTATGAATCTCTTGCTCTACAATGTGTACACCGGTCCGGGAACCAAAGGCAACGCATCGCTCAGCGGCAATCCGTTGTTCTCATTCCTTGAATCGCAGCTTAATTCGTGGATGGCAAATACTGTAAAAGGTGTCGATATTTCATTCGGCATAGACCAGTATGACCGTACGGTCAACGGAAGCACGTCGTCGACAATGAGCTATAGTTATCAGGTGTCGAAATCGCTTTTCAACGACCGATTCAAGATTGTTGTCGGGGGCAATTATTCGACCGACGCCAACGTTGACGAAAATTTCTCCCAGAATCTTATAAATGATATATCGTTTGAATATTTCCTGAACAATACGCGTACGATGTATGTGCGTCTTTTCCGCCATACGGGTTACGAAAGCATACTTGAGGGTGAGATTACCCAGACCGGTGTAGGTTTCGTCTACCGCCGCAAACTCAACCGTCTGGGCGACATGTTCCACTTCCGCCGTCACAAGGCTGAAAAAATACCGACAGTCAATGAAAGCGATTGAAATCACCGGAAAAATATTGCGGGTGTTCCTGATTGCCGGGATGGCGGCAGGATTTGTCGCCTCGCTGCAGTCGTGTTCGACCACGCGCCGTCTGCCCGAGGGAGAAATTCTCTATACGGGTGTAAAGAAAGTTGATATACAGGCAGATTCCGCATCCGGAGTCCCTTCGGCTATGGCTTCGGCCATACGCACGTCGGTGGATGTGGCGCCGAACAATTATTTCAAACTCTTGAAGTGGCGCTATCCTTTTCCGCTCGGGCTATGGGTCTACAACAACTGGCCGAATCCTGAAAAAGGTTTCAAACACTGGATATATGAAAAACTGGTTGAGGAGCCGGTGCTTGTGTCTGATGTCCGTCCGGAAGTGCGTACACACATGATTGAAGAAATCCTCGACAATAACGGTTACTTCCGAGGTACAGCTACCTATAGTCTTGTTCAGGGAAAGAATAAACGGAAGGCCAAGATACTATATGATGTCAAGACCGGTCCGGCATATCCTGTCGACAGTATAGAATTTTTGCCGGATACCTGCCGTCTTTATCATCTGATCGACTCGCTGGCTGCCCGCGACCGCTATCTTTCGGCTGTGCGTCCGCGTTTTTCAACCGACTCGCTGTCGGTTGCGCGCACGCGCATAACAAACGGCTTGCGCAACCGCGGATATTATTTTTTCAAACCGACGTATATAGAGTATCTCGCCGACAGCATAGCACGCCCGGGCAGTGTGCTGCTGCGCATGACGGTTGCTGCCAATACCCCGCGTGTGGCATTGCAGCCTTATGTGACAGGCGATGTCACCGTGCGTGTCAACCGCAACAATGGCGGAGGCACGCCCGACACGGTGCAGCTCCGTCGGGCCACGTTGATACAGATGATGCCTTCGCGCCTGCGCCGCAAGCTTTTCGACGAAAATATAGCATTCCGTACGGGGCGTACTTTCTCTGTGCGTAACATGGACAGGACGCAAAGCAACCTGTCGCGTCTTGGCATTTTCAACTCTATCAACATAGAGGCGTGGCCGGATACCTTGACAGCCGGAGCCGACGGGCGCCGCAGGCTCAATGTCGATATTGACTGTACCTTCGACGCACCTCTTGAGGCCTCAGTCGAAGTCAATGCTTCGTCGAAATCCAACAGCTACATAGGTCCGGGTATAACTCTGGGTATTACCAATAAGAATATATTCGGCGGTGGCGAGCAGCTTAGTGTGAAGGCTACCGGTAGCTATGAGTGGCAGACCGGGGCGGGACGCAAGTCTATATTCAATTCTTACGAGATCGGGCTGACAGCTTCACTGGCATTCCCCCGTATGCTTGCTCCGAAGTTCATACCGCGCAGCCGTTTCAATCTCAACTGGACGCGCTTCGACCTTAACGCCGATCTGCTCAACCGTCCCCACTACTTCAAAATGGCGCAGTTCAATGCGTCGGTCAATTACAACTGGCGTTTCCGCCGTCATGTGTCGAATACTCTGACTTTGTTTAAACTCACTTATACAAACCTTATGCACACCACGGCCGAATTCGATTCCATAATGGACGCCAATCCGGCAGTAGCGCAAAGTTTCCGTTCGCAGTTCATCCCGCAGATGATATACAACTATGTCTACGACCGTGCATTCGGACGTAACAATACGCTCAACTGGCAGTTCACGCTTCAGGAGGCGGGCAATATTTTCTGGGGTATATATCGCGCATGTGGCAAAAAGGGAGAAAAAGAACTCTTTGGCACTCCTTTCTCGCAGTTCGTAAAAGGCAGCACCCAGCTTGTCTGGGGACGTAGACTTGGCGGTGACCATTGGCTGGTGAGCCGTGTTGCGGCAGGAGCCGCACATGCCTATGGCAATTCGACGCAGGTTCCATATTCCGAACAGTTCTATGTCGGAGGAGCCAATTCAGTGAGGGCGTTCACAGTCCGAAGCATAGGGCCGGGCAGCTATAAAGCTCCTCCGGGTCAGCAGGAGGATTATTTTGATCGTACCGGTACATTCAAGTTCGAGGCCAATGTTGAATACCGTTTTCCGATTTTCGGCCCTGTGCATGGAGCTGTTTTCCTTGATGCCGGCAACGTGTGGTTGCTCAAATCCGACCCCATGCGTCCCGGTGGCACACTGCGTGCGTCCACTTTCTTGCGCGACCTCGCGCTTGGTACGGGCGTAGGTCTTCGTGTCGACATATCGATGCTTGTAATCCGAGGCGACCTCGGTATAGGCATACACGCTCCTTACGACACCGGTCATGGCGGTTATTACAATATGGCTTCTTTCGGAAAATCGCTGGCATTCCATCTCGCGATAGGCTATCCTTTCTGATTCCGCGGAAATTTTCTTAAATTTCCTTATGCACCGGGCGTAAAAAATCGCTTTTTTATGTATCTTTGCGTCCGGAAAGAATAAAGGACATGAAGCCCGGCTCAGGAAATAAGTCGTTGCAGTTCGGAAAGCTGTCATTCTGCCTACTGGCTCTTTTTATAAGCTTTGTGGCAGGACGTTCCCTCTTTGTCCACGTCCATCATACGCCGGCCGGTGCGACAATTGTGCATTCGCACCCCTTTGCCGGTGATCACGAACACTCTGCCAAGGCTTACGAAGCCATTGATTTCCTTATTGCCGCACAGCTGGCAATGCCGGAATGTGCTGTTTCTGTAGCAGCTTCCGTAACAACGTGGTCGGAACTGCAGCCGAAGCTTTTTAAGGACAGCCCTCTGGCGGGACTTGTTTCTGTTCTTCGCTTGCGTGCGCCGCCGTGTAAAATTGATTTGACAAGCCTCTCTCTTTTCTAAGAAGAACTGTAAAATCAATTTTATACATTTTTATTCGTGAAAAAGATATTTTTTGCGGCCATCGCCTGCATGATTGCGGTGATGGCGCATGCCGCGTCGTCCTTCGTGGTAAGGGGGCGTGTGCTCGATGCCTCAGCCGGTCGGGAACCTGTTCCCTTTGCCTCTGTGGCTGTGGTTAATACGTCGTTCAATGCTGTCACCGACGACAATGGCGATTTTGAAATAAATATCCCCGTTGCGGGAAAATATAAGTTGAGGGTGGCAATGGTAGGTTATGCCGAAGTGGAAGAATCTTTCGCAGTAGGTGCCGACGGCCGCGGTGCTGTTGCAGATTTGCAGATCAGCCTTCATCCAAGTATCGAGCACATGGATGAAATCGTCGTTTCCGCTACCCGCAATGCTGTCCGTCGCAGCGAGGCGCCGGTGGTAGTCAGCGTTCTCGGCCCAAAACTGTTTGATGCGATCCAGTCCACGGATCTTGCCGCTACACTCAGTTATCAGTCAGGATTAAGGGTGGAGAGCAACTGCCAGAACTGTGGTTTCCCACAGGTGCGTATCAATGGCCTTGAAGGACCTTATTCTCAGATTCTTATCAATAGCCGTCCGGTCGTGAGTTCCCTTTCCGGTGTATATGCCCTTGAGCAGATGCCTGTAAGCATGATCGACCGTATCGAAGTGGTGCGTGGAGGCGGATCGGCTCTTTTCGGCGCCAATGCGGTGGGAGGTACGATCAATGTGATCACCAAGGACGCGTTGAACAACGGATTCGATGCCTCTACTACTGTTTCGAATCTGGATGGCCGTGCATGGGAAGAAAATGTAAGTGCCAACGCTTCTGTCGTCGCTCCCTCCGGCAACTACGGTCTGGCTTTCTACGAAAGCTACCGCCACCGCAATCCTTACGACCGCGACGGCGACAGTTTTTCGGAGTTGGGCAAGCTTGTGTCGAACAGCTTGGGCTTTAACGGATTTTATAGATTTTCCGATACGCAGCGTCTGACTCTGGAATATCATAATACGAACGAGTTCAGGCGAGGCGGCAACAAGTTCGACCTTGAGCCTTTCATGACCGATATCACCGAACAGACACGTCACGATATAAACAGCGGCGGATTGAACTATGTGCAAAGCTGGCGTGACTACCGCTATCGTCTTAATGCCTACGCATCCGCGCAACATATCGACCGCAGCAGCTATTATGGAGCCGGAATGAATCCTGATGCCTATGGTCGCACTAATGACTTTACTTTTGTCGGCGGAACTACTTTTACGGGCGAATTCCCGCGGGTAGTTGTGTCGCCGGCTGTTTTCACAGCCGGGGTAGAGTACCAGTCCAACCGCTTGCATGATGTGATGACCGGTTATGGCCGCGACCTGAGTCAGAATGTCGATGTCTACAGTGCATTTGCGCAGAACGAATGGAAGATGACGCACTTCACGCTTCTTGCCGGGCTGAGGTTCGACAAACATAATCTTATAAAGAATCCTATCGTCAGTCCGCGTGTCAATTTGTTATATCGTCCGTTTTCCGCATTGCAGGCACGCATGACGTGGTCGACAGGATTCCGTGCGCCGCAGGCCTACGACGAGGATCTGCATGTCACGGCAGTCGGTGGCGAGGCTATGATCATACGGCTTGCCGAAGGGCTGAAGCCGGAGCGTTCCAACAGTTTCAGCGCATCTGTCGACTATGATTTCAGAATCGGAGATGTCGATGCTGATATCCTTGCCGAAGGATTTTACACTGAACTTCGCGACGTCTTTGTGCTTGAAGCACTTGGTTCCGATGCTGAGGGTGTGATGGTAAAGGAACGTCGTAACGGCAACGGAGCGCGTGTCTATGGTGCCAATATCGATTTGAGCTTTACTTATCGCAGCTATGATTTGCGCTGCGGTTTCACAGCTCAGCGTAGCCTTTACCGCAGTCAGGAGTCGTGGAGCGAGAATCCAGATGTGCCTCCGACGCGCGAAATGCCGCGGGCACCTCGCCTTTACGGCTATTTTACGCTTACGGCACAGCCTATACGCAATCTCGAATGCTCGCTTTCGGGGATATATACCGGCCGCATGTGGGTGCCTCACTACGCACCTGCGCCTGAGGATATTCCTGCCGATTATCCTTATCCCGTCATTGCTTCCGACGAGCTTTTTCATTCGCCGAATTTCATGGAAGTGAATCTCAAAGTCGCTTACACGGCTGCATTGCGGGGTAAACTTAAAATGCAGATAGGCGCGGGTGTGACAAATATCGGGAATGCGTTCCAGCGTAATCTCGACCGCGGGGAATTGCGCGATTCGGGCTTCTTCTATGGTCCCACACGGCCGCGGACATATTTTGTGTCGTTAAGATTCTTTTCGTTTTGAGCCGTGGCGGTGAACAAGCATGCTTGAAAGGGTGTTGATATTATTGGATACAGATAATCATTCAAACCCTAAAAACTGCTAATAATATGACTACAAAGAAAGGAACTAAAAGCATCAAGGGGACAAGAACCGAGGAGAACCTTGTGAAAGCCTATATGGCCGAGTCGGCTGCATATACCCGCTATACTTATTATGCCTCTCAGGCCGAGAAAGAGAAATATTTCCCGATTAAGGAAATATTCACGGAAACTGCGGCAAACGAGCTGCGCCACAGTAAAGTATATTTCAAGTTCCTTGAAGGCGGAAATATACCTGTGACCATGGGTGTCGATGCGGGAATAATCGGTGATACGGCGACGAATCTTGCCATTGCTGCCGAAGAGGAACTTAAGGAAGGATCCGAAATGTATATTGCAGCCGCACGTGTGGCCGATGAAGAAGGTTTCAGCGAAATCGCAGAACATTTTCGTGCGATAGCTACAATTGAAGAAAAGCATCGCCGCCGTTTCCTGCGCTACCTCGAACAGGTGAAATCAGGGACGGTCTGGAAGCGTAAAAAAGCTATCACATGGAAATGTCTTGTATGCGGATATGAATATGTAGGAACAGAACCGCCGGAGGAATGTCCGGCGTGTGATCATCCCCGTGAGCATTACATGGCCATGGATGAAGAAGATGAATAGTCTTTTTTATAAATCGGCGGAATAATATCCGGGTACCGGTAAAAAACAAGCCTCGCAAAAGAAATCTATCTTTGAACTGCACCCCAAAAGTTTTGTGTCTAACTTTTGGGGTGCAGTTCACTTTGCGGAGCTTGTTTTTTATATAAGAGGGGCATTGCTGTTTTTGTTTTTTTACCGCTGTTTTAGCGGTCGTACATTTGTACGGTTAAATATTTTGAATAATTTTATCTTTAAATATTAGGTATCACAAGCATGGAATAAGGCAGATAAGTGGGTCGTACACTCAGCAAATGCAAATGGACAGTAGAAAACTGTTCCTTTGCGGCCACTGTTAAGGGAACCCAATACAATTCGGTGGTATTGTCGGTACTGCTTATTATAAGAACAATTGTATGAAGATCAAGTCTTGTGCCAACTTCGGTGAAGTAACAGGTACTATCGGCGCCGGCGGCATTGTAGGCGAGCAGTAGAATGCCGGAAATCTGACGGACTGCCACAACTCCGTGGCTGTTGTTAACAACGGCAACGGGCAATACGGTACAGGCGGAATTGTCGGTTGGATTCGTTATAGCGGAGGTAATGCCTATTACACCAAGAGCCTCATCACAGTCAGCGGATGCTCGAACTCTGTCGACATCAAAGGCGGAACAGGTGTTGCCGGCATAGTAGGTATGATTTATACTTATGCTACCGTTGACCGTAGCACCAATACTGCATCCGGACTTGAATCGAACTCCAACGCTTTTGTTTCAGGTATTATTCCACTTTTCTTAAAAAAGATAAATATCGTCAATTTTTTTACGTAGTGGAAAAAAATACGTATATTTGGACTGACATGAGCTTGAAAAATTGTGTCTGATTTCAATTTTTTCGCTTCATTAGCTGAAAAACCTTAAAAATTAGACAAAAAACACAGACACAGATGCGAACACCGCATGTTACACAATATCTGACATCTATGGCCGGACTGATGTGCTTGGCTCTTTGTCTGTGTGTCTTGGCGTCTTATGCTTCGCCTTTGCATGCCTCGGAATCAATAAGGCGGGAGGTTCGGTTTGATGTTGCATTTCCTATAAACAGTTTTAAAGTAGAGCGTGATTTCGGAACGAATGCTGCTGTGCTGGATTCGTTGGCGGAGCTGATAACCGCAGTTCGCGACGAATCGACCTATATTGAACTTAAGGAAATAGGACTTAACGGAACAGCGTCGCCCGACGGACGTCTGACTTCCAATCTCCGTCTGGCCGACAGGCGTATGCGTTCTTTACGCGATTATATTGTCGCTAATTACGATATCCCTGATTCGGTGATTATACTGAAAGAGGCAAGCGTTCCTTGGGATGAATTCCGTGAAATGCTCAAAGATGAGCCGCGCTTGTTGCATATAGTCAGCAAAGGCTCCGATGATTCATGGCTTGACGCCGGCATACGAATGGATCGCCTCAAAGCGCTCGACGGCGGAGCCGTCTGGCGTCGGCTTGCGCGTGACGTATTTCCGCAGCTTCGTCGTTCGGTTGTCATGACCGTTGTTATTGAAACACTCCCGGAGCCTACACCCGCTCCCGGGCCTGAATCCGAACCCTGCGAGTATGTGTATGAGGAAGCTGTCGAGGCGGAAGTTGTCGAGGAAGCGGTCGAAGCCGCTCCCGAACCCGCGCCGGCCGCACGCTGCCACCGTTCGTGGCACGCCTCGACCAATGTGCTCGCCTGGACTCTGGGACTGACGAACCTTATGGGCGAGTACGATTTCGGCTGCCACTGGTCGGTGGGACTGTCGCTGTACTATTCGGGCTGGAACTATGCCAAAGCCACCCGCAAGTTCCGCGCTTTCATCTTCCGTCCCGAGCTGCGCTGGTGGCCCGGCGAAGGCCACCGCGGCCTGTTCGTCGACGGCCACATACAGATGGCCGCCTACAATTTCGCCCTGCCCGGCTGGGAGTACCGCATCCAGGACGTCGGCGGCTGCCATCCCGCCCTTGGCGGCGGCATAGGCGTAGGCTACCGCCTGCCGCTGGGACGCTCGGGACGCTGGGCCGCCGAAGCAGCCATTGGCGCCGGCGTCTACCATCTTGAGTACAACCGCTTTGTCAACGAGGAGAACGGCGCTTTGGTCGACCGCCGCGAGCGCACATTCTTCGGTCTGGACAACGTGTCCGTATCGGTAGTGTATAACTTCAACGCATTCGGACGATGATGACGGCCACCCTGCGACATATCCTGCGCCTGACGGCGGCGGCAATGGCCGCTGCGTTTGCCGCGGGCTGCGACGTCCACGAGTTCCCCACACAGGAAACGCCGCCGGCAGTGGTCGAAAGCCGTCTGAAGCTGACATTCGATGGCGTCGACATGCCTCTGCACACCACCGTCGAGTTCGACTCCGACGGGCGCCGTGCCCGTTCCGCAGAAGAAGGCACCCGCGACAGCCGCCATATAATAAATGTGTACGTCGACGACAGCCGCGACGAAGAACGCGGCTCCGGCACCCGCGCCCCCTCGCGCTCGGCAGCCGCCACGGCCACGGTGACCGACCGCGCCGACGCCGCCACCGACGACCGCAGCGTCGCCATCAGCCTGCCCCCCGGCTCCTACCGCTATGTGGCCTGGAGCGACTACGTCGAGGCAGGCTCCGAAGCCGACCTCTACTACGACACATCCGACTTCTCCGAAATAGCCCTGCGCTCAGCCGGCAGCCCCTCCGAGGCCTACATCCACCGCGGCAACAGCCCCTGGCGCGACGCATTCCGGGGCGAAGGCCGCTTCCGTGTCGGTGCCGACGGCGCCATGTATGCCCCCGACGACCGCGACTGCACCACACCCCTGGCCGAAGCCGTCATCACCATGCGGCGCCCGCTGGCACGCTACGTATTCGTCACCACCGACCTAAGCGACTTCATCTCGCGCCACGGCCTGCGCCCGCTCTCCGACGAAGTCGGCGCCGAAAGCAGCCCCCGCCCGCTGCCTACGGTCGACCTGTCCGACTTCCGCGTCGTCTTCCGCTACACAGGCTACATGCCCTCGGTCTACAACGCCCACATCGACAAACCCGTCAACTCCATGACAGGAGTCGCTTTCGACGGCGCCATCACACGCGCCGACGGCAACACCGCCGAATTAGGCTCCGACTACATAAGCGTCAACGGCCACGAAACATCCGTGCAGGTAGCCGTCGACGTCTACGACCGCAACACCGGCACACGCGTGGCCTCGACCAACCCTATCACCGTGCCGCTGGTGCGCAACCGCCTCACAATCGTGCGCGGACGATTCCTGACCTCCAAGGCCGGCTCGAGCGTAGGCATATCCCCCGGATTCAAAGACGACATAAACATAGAAATCAGATAAAACCGTAAACCCCGAAAACAGAAACCATACCACAGGAAAAACAAAGAAAAGAAATCGGCAAATAGCCCGTCTTCATCTAATGTGCTGAGAACCAGCGGATAAATGGGGGGGGGTAAAGCCTGAAAAAAAGGACACTACAATTTTATTCACCAATAATAAACCGAAATGAAAAAGCACCTATTTGCAATCGCAGCCCTTGGCACCCTTGCCTTGTGGACATCCTGCTCCAACGAAGAACTCCCCGCACCCGCAGGGAACGACGGAAGCATCACCTTCACCGCCAGCCTACCCGCCGACATTCTCAGCCGCGCCTACGGCGACGGCCAGACAGTCGACAAAACCCTCCACTACGCCGTCTACGAAGCCGGCTCCGACGACGTCGTATTCACAAGCGACAACACCAACGACCCGCTCGTGACCACAATCGACAAAACCAGCTTCACCCTGCAGCTGCAACTTGTCAAAGGCAAGAGCTACGACTTCATCTTCTGGGCCGACGCCACCGAAGGCAGCCCCTACACCTTCAGCCCCGACACAAAAAGCGTGACCGTCAGCTACGACGAACTCAGCGCCAACAACGAAAAACGCGACGCCTTCTTCCAGGCCGTCAAAGGCCTCGAAATCAGCGGCCCGATGCAGCAGCCCGTCGAACTGCGCCGACCCTTCGCCCAGTTCAACATCCTGACCTCCGACCTCGACGCCCTCGCCGCCGCCGCCGAAACAAAAGTCGCCAAAGTCGACGTGACAGTCAAAGGCGTACGCAACAGCCTCAACCTCTATAGCGGTATCGCCGACGGAGCTGAAGACGTGACCTTCTCCGCCACGGAACTTCCCGGCCAGAGCTACACCATCGACAGCAAAAGCTACGACTACCTTGCGATGAACTACCTCCTTACAGGCATCGAACTCGAAGGCACCGACGTACAGACCGCCAAGCGCGAACTGATGGACGCATCGGCCACTATCACCTTCGAAGGAGGAAAAATCACAACAGTCGAAGTACCCTCCATGCCCGTACAGCGCAACTACCGCACAAACGTCTACGGCGCACTGCTCACATCACCCCTCGACCTCACAATCGACCTCAACCCCGAATTCTATGAACCGGAGAACAATCTCGAATACCCTCTTCCCTGGGACGGCGAAACTGTCGTAACCCCGACTCCTGATGACGAAGGCAATTACAGCATCAAAAACGGTGCTGAACTTGCAGGTCTTTTGAAGATGGTAAATACCGATGGAGCCGAACTCGGCAACGGTACTATCAAGCTTGCCGATGATATTAACCTCAACGGTGAAAAATGGCTTTCCATAGGAACTTCTTCCAAAAAATTCTCAGGTACACTTGACGGACAGAACCATACTATTTCCGGTTTGGCATCGCCCCTTTTCGGTAATGTAGCCGACGCTGATATCAAGAATCTTAAAATTGAAGCCAATTCAAATTATAGCGCGTTGATAAAGCAAACCGACGGCAATGTAAACCTCTCCGGAATCACAGTAGAAGGTAGTGTTTCAAAGTCCTCGGCTTTATCCAAGCAGGGCTGCGCCGGTTTTATATCAAACGCAAAAACCGGTTCGGTTACAATTGATAATTGCGTGAACCGAGCAGAGATTTCCGACAACAGTTACGTGGGCGGTGGTTTTGTAGGTCGCAGCGGAGTGCCTGTAACGATAACAAATTCTAAAAACTACGGCAAAGTTGTTTCGACGCGTTACAGCGGTGGAAAAGCCGCAGGATTTGTCGCAATGCCCGACGGTGTCGCAACTACCATACAGAATTGTCAGAATTTCGGTGAAATCGAGGTGACAACCTCAGGAATGGCCGCAGCCGGCGGACTCATCGCTTGGGTAAATAACGAGGTAAACATAATCGATTCGTCAAACGAGGCTAACATCACCGCTACAGTATCCAACGCGTCTGAAATCTCTGTAGTCGGAGGTATCTATGGCGGTAACGGATGGGGAACGGCCAAAAAGACATTTAAAAACTGTACTAACAGCGGGGATGTGAAAATCATAGCCAGCAGTGTGAAAGCAGATGCAGCTGAATACCAGTACGGTCTTTATGCAGGCGGAATCATGGGTAGCACAAGCTACGACGATACCGAACTTACCGCTTGCACCAACAGCGGTAATATCACAGCTGAAACTCAGGGCGAAAAAGCTCAACGCCAGTATGTCGGCGCGCTTGTCGGCGCATTCGGATGGTCCAAAAGCATTATCCTTACCGGAAATACCGTTGAATCGAACGTTATCCTCTCCGGTAATCAGGGCGAGAATACGTTTGTAAAGGCTCTTTACAACTATATCAATCCCGGCGACACAAATGTAAAGATCACTGATACGCCGAATACCAACAATACCTCATACGAGGATAAATAAGTAATTGAAAAAATCAGCACAGTACCGCTCGGCTTTGTTGCACCGGCATTCGGTGCATGTTCGAATGAGGACTTTTTATAAATCGGCGGAATAATATCCGGGTACCGGTAAGAAACAAGCTTCGCAAAGATGGATTTCTTTTGCGGAGCTTGTTTTCTATTTAAATTTAAGTGGGGTATTGTTGCTCTTTTTTTTGCTTTTTTAACTATGTTTTGGCGGTGTTTTTGTTGGTGCTGCAATTATTATTTGTAATTTTATTCACTGAAATACAGCGCTCTGACTGCTCGGATGTATCATCAGTGATGAAAAATCCGCTTCAACAGTGAAATTTTATCTATAAATTACTAATCATAAATTAAAATCTTAATGAAAAAAACTGTTCTTGCAATGGCAGCCTTGGGTACACTTGCCCTATGGACATCCTGCTCCAATGAAGAGTTTCCCGCACCCGCCCCCGGCGGCGACGGCACAGTGACCTTTACCGCCACCCTTCCGGCGAACATCAGCAGCCGTGCCTACGGCGACGGCGATGTAGCCAAAACCCTGCACTACGCCGTCTACGAAGCCGGCTCCGACGAAGTCGTTTTCGCCTCTGACGTCGCAGAATCCCCCGTGGCAGCCGTTGTCAGCAACACGCAGTTCACTCTGACCCTTCAGCTCGTCAAAGGCAAGAGCTACGACTTCATCTTCTGGGCCGACGCCACCACCGGCAGCCCCTACACTTTCAGCTCGGCCACTAAAGACGTGACCGTAAGTTACGAAGACCTCAGCGGCAACAACGAGAACCGCGACGCTTTCTTCCAGTCCGTCAAAGGCCTCGAGATCAGCGGCCCGATGCAGCAGCCCGTCGAGCTTCGCCGACCCTTCGCCCAGTTCAATATCCTGACCTCCGACCTTGCCGCCCTCGAGGCCGCCGGCACAAGCGTCGCCAAAGTCGATGTGGCAGTCAAAGGCGTACGCAACAGCCTCAACCTGTATAGCGGTATCGCCGACGGAGCCGAAGACGTGACCTTCACATCCGAGGAACTTCCCGGCCAGAAGTACAGCATTGACGGCAAGACCTATGACTTCCTTGCTATGAACTACCTTCTGACAGGTATCGAACTCGAAGGTACCGATGTGCAGGCCGCCAAGCGCGAGCTGATGGACGCTTCGGCCGTGATTACTTTCGACTCTGTCGATGGCGCCACCACAGCGGTGGAAGTACCCTCTATGCCCGTACAGCGCAACTACCGCACCAATATCTACGGCGCACTGCTGACTTCACCCCTCGACCTGACGATAGACGTAATGCCCGAATTTTTCGAACCCGACAATAATCTCGAACTCGGTTCTAAAGTTCCGGCCGAAGATGCCTCCGGCAACATACTCCTGACATCGGCTGCCGAACTTGAGTACATACGTTCGATGGTTAATGCCGGTACCGATACTTATGCAGGCAAAACTATCGTTCTCCAGAACGACATAATGCTGAATCCCGACATGGCTCTTGCCCCTATCGGTGATTTTAAGGCAGAAAAGGCCTTTTCCGGAACATTCGACGGCAACGGTTATACGATCAGCGGGCTGAATGTCGCCGACCTCAGCGGTGACAATTCGACCGCGGGACTTTTCGGCTACGTGAAAGGTGCCACAGTCCGGAATCTGACCCTTGATGGTGTTAAAGTACGCAGCAATCATTTTGCAGGCGCTCTTGCCGGACTTGTAAAGCTTTCAGGCGAGGCCAATCCCCAGAATGTTTTTGAAAATGTAAAAGTGCTTAATGCCGATATTGTATCGGAGGCATTTGACAATGGCGGCGTATACGACGGCGGTAATAAAGCCGGCGGTCTTTATGGCTTTGCCGACTTCGGTCTGCATGTTCTTGGATGTACAGTACAGAATTCCCGCGTACAGGGCTATCGTGAAGTAGGCGGTCTTGCCGGAATGATATCGCATATAGGCGACGAACGTACTGCGTTCACGAACAATTCGGTAATAAATACTGTTGTGATGCAGGATTTGCGCCATGACTACAAGTTGCCGACACCTGCTACCGTCGGTGCTCTGGCCGGACAGTTCAGCAATCAGCAGATCGATGCCACCAATAAAGCCACCGATGTTACAATCGGAACGATCTACGACGGACTCGCAAAAGTAGGCAATACATTTACCGTGTCCAATGCGAACGGCCTCGAAGCTATGCCTTCAATGATAGAAGCACTGCCGATCAGTTCGCAAGGTATTATAAATATTGACGCCGATATCGATTTCAGCGGAAAGGTCTGGACTCCGGTCAAATTCTCCACTACAGATGGAAAAGGAAGCTCATGGTTGCGTGAGATTAACGGGAACGGCCATACTATCAAAAATTTCAACGTGCAGGGCCAGGCCATGTTTATGGATTATGCCGGTTATGGCTTGACTGTGAAGGATCTTTCTTTTGATGGAGCTACAGTGACCTCGAACACCCTTAATACGGCTCTCTTCTTTGTGCAGACATACGGAAATGTAACATTTGAAAACGTAACGATAAAGAATTCCAATATAACGGGTGCCCGTAAGGTTGCAGCATTTGTAGGTTCTATCTACAGTGAAAGAACAGCCAACGGTTATACCGTAAGCATGAAAAACACTCATCTGGAAAACGTTCGTATATTGGCTACATCGAGGGGTCAGAACTGCGGTGCATTTGCCGGCATGGTGAATTCGCCTGTCGACAATATCACTTTTGAAAATTGTTCGGCAAAGAATGTCGAAATCGCATATAAATCGATTCTGTTCGGTAGCGGTAAGCTTTATTCCACAATGTCACCCAGTAAAGGCGTTGATGAAGCAGAAGGCGTGACACTTGAAAACGTCGAACTTGTCAAAGCCCAGTAATACTTTACAGCTATAATGGCTAAAGCGCCGTACCTTTTCGGGTACGGCGCTTTTTGTATTTTCCGCTTTGTGGAAAATTTCGTGTTTTTTATCCGTCTTAAAGCTTGTTGCCCTGTATAATCAAATAAATTTCGCTATTTTTGTAGCCTTGTTACGGCCTTGTCGCCGTCAGGACCTTGAAATTAAAAATACCAAAGCAGATACCATTTATGAAACACATTTTCGCATTGTCCGTTGCCATGCTGCCCTTACTTGGCTTTGCCGCCGGTCAGGGAGCGCACACTCTCGACATCCGTGCCGACCGTATGGGAGCGGAAATCCAGCCTACGATGTACGGGCTTTTTTTTGAAGATATCAACTATGGCGCCGACGGCGGCCTTTATGCCGAGATGGTCAAGAACCGCTCTTTCGAGTTTCCGCAGAGTCTTATGGGCTGGCAGAGTTTCGGAAAGGTGGACGTCAAGGACCAGGGCGGTCCTTTCGACCGCAACCCTCACTATGTGTCGCTTTCCGGTGCCGGTCACCGCAGCAAGTACACAGGTCTTGAGAATGAAGGCTTTTTCGGATATGCCCTTAAGGCCGGCGAAGAATATCGCCTGACATTTTATGCCCGTCTGGCCGCAGGCGAGCTTGGAAAACTGCGTTTTGAACTTGTCGATCCGGCATCGGGCGGCGAAACTGTAGTGCTCGCCAAAGCCGATATTAAAGTAAAGAGCGGTGAATGGACTCGTTACGAGGCACTGCTGAAACCCGAACGCAGTGTCGAGCGTGGTCGTCTGCGTGTATTCCTCCGCAAGCCCGACGAATGCACCGTCGATCTCGAGCACGTGTCGCTTTTCCCGGTCGATACCTGGAAAGGACGTCCCGGCGGTCTGCGCCGCGATCTTGCTCAGGCTTTGGCCGACATCAATCCCGGCGTATTCCGTTTTCCCGGCGGATGTATTGTCGAAGGTACCGAAATTCCCGACCGTTACCGCTGGAAAACCACGGTAGGGCCTGTAGAGAACCGTCCGCTGAACATCAACCGCTGGCAGTTCGAGTTCCCGCACCGTTTCTATCCCGACTATTATCAGTCGGGCGGCCTGGGATTCTATGAATATTTCCTGCTTTCGGAAGATATGGGTGCCGCTCCGCTGCCCGTGCTCAATGTAGGCATGGTCTGCCAATACGAGAACCCCGATCCGTCGGCACATGTGGCCGTAGATAGCCTTGACGAATATATTCAGGATGCCATCGACCTCGTGGAATTCGCCAACGGCGACACCACGACCGTATGGGGAGGACTGCGTGCCGACATGGGGCATCCTGCGCCTTTCGGTCTGAAATATCTTGCCATAGGCAACGAGCAGTGGGGGCCTGAGTATGTGGAACGCCTCGAACCCTTTGTCAAGGCTTTGCGTAAAGCATGTCCCGACATTACGATCATAGGTTCGTCCGGGCCTTCGCCTGACGGCGACAAGTTCGATTACCTGTGGCCTGAAATGCGCCGCCTCGACGTCGATCTGGTCGATGAACATTATTACTGCAACGAGGAATGGTTCCGCAATTCGGCTACGCGCTACGACAACTATCCGCGTCGGGGTCCTAAGGTGTTCGCCGGCGAATATGCCTGCCATGGCAAAGGACGCAAGTACAATCACTACAATACCGCATTGCTCGAAGCCGCTTTCATGACAGGGCTCGAGCGCAATGCCGATGTGGTGCAGATGGCAACTTATGCACCTCTTCTGGCACACAAGGAGGGTTGGCAGTGGCGTCCTGACATGATATGGTTCGACAACATGGGACACCGCCTCACCTCGAGCTATCATGTGCAGCAGCTCTACAGCCATAACCGCGGCACGCGCGTCGTTCCTCTGACCGATGCCGCCGACGGAAAGCCTATGGCCGGACAGGACGGAATATATGCCACTGCCGCATACGACGAGCCGTCGGGCGACTATATCGTCAAGCTGGTCAACACGGCAGATGCCGTCCGCGAAGTCACTCTCAACTTCACTATGCGCCGCAAGACCGACCGTCTGACCGGCCTGACACGTACGCTCATGCTTTCGAAGGACATATCCGATGTCGACAACGACGAGTGTACCGTCACCGAAACAGTCGTTCCGGGCGAAGCTCTCGATGCGGCTATAACGGTGAAAGACCGCAAAGCCAATTTTACCGAAACGCTTCCGCCGTACTCGTTCACCGTCCTTCGTTTCAGCGCCCGTAAAGGTCCTGAAAAATTTCGCCCGCGTAAGTAATTTAAGACATGTCGGACAGCAGAGCGGAAGACCGGAACCCGATGAAGCTGATATTCAATTATAATGATGTGTTTTTCAGCTTCTACTACGATGATCTGAGCGGGTGTGTGCATCGTTCGCGCGAGTATGCGCTGAACTATGTCTACTCCGGCGAGATGGTTCTGGACTGCGGCGGCAATGAAAAGGTTCATGTGCGCAAGGGCGAATGTGTGTTCATCCCGCGTGACTACCGTATCACGATGTATAAGAAGACATACAATGGAGAGCGCTATTGCGGAATCTTTCTTATGTTCACCCGCGCGTTTCTGCGGCAGATGTACGGCCTGCTCGGTCGTGGTAGAATCCACTCTGCCGGCGAAAGACTCGGCAAAGGTGTGATGATACTGCCGAAGACGTTGGAACTGTCGTCGCTCTTTGCTTCCATGACTCCGTATATCGACCCGGATGTCAAGCCTAAGGACGATTTCATGAAGCTTAAGCTGCAGGAGGGACTTATGGCTCTTCTTGCTATTGACGGACGTTTCGCCTCTACGCTGTTTGACTTCAGCGAACCGTGGAAAATAGATATTCTCGATTTCTTGGAAGAAAATTATGCGAGTGACCTCAGCATAGAAGAAATAGCACATTACACGGGGCGTAGTCTGGCCACATTCAAACGCGATTTCAAGAAAGTAAGCGATCTTACTCCTGAAAAATGGTTGATGAAGAAACGGCTTGAAAAAGCTTACGAACTTATTAAAACAGGCAGAAAAAAGGTCGTTGAGGTGTATGCCGAGGTCGGCTTCCGCAACCCTTCGCATTTTTCCACCGCTTTCAAAAAACAATTCGGAGTGGCACCGACGGCATTGATGACGTGATGTGCCGTTGAGCTTTTCGGAAATATAAATTGAGCCTTGCAGCAATGCCGCTGTAAGGCTCGATTTGTAATTTTGCACTACTTGAAATTTGATTGATTATGAAAAAAATCACTACATATTTATTTTCCGCAATTATGGCCGCGGGATTGTTCTCGGGATGTACCGCGTCTGCGGATAAAGAAGCAATAACGAAAGATATGGATACATTGACTATGACTCGTGAATGGGATAAGACTTTCCCTAAGAGCGACAAAGTGAACCACGGTAAGGTCACTTTCAGAAACCGCTACGGCATTACACTTGCCGCCGACCTTTATGAACCGAAAAATATATATCCGGAAGAAAAGCTTCCGGCAATAGCAGTAAGCGGTCCGTTTGGCGCCGTCAAAGAGCAGGCTTCCGGTTACTATGCCCGGACTATGGCCGAGCGTGGTTTTGTTACTCTGGCATTCGATGCTTCCTATACCGGAGAGAGTGGCGGCGAGCCTCGAAATACGGCCTCGCCCGACATAAACACGGAGGATTTCAGCGCGGCGGTCGATTTCCTGACATCACATCCAGTCGTTGACCCCGAGCGCATCGGAATCATAGGTATCTGCGGATTCGGAGGAATGGGGCTGAACGCTGCGGCGATGGATACCCGCATCAAGGCAACGGTGACATCGACGATGTACGACATGAGCCGCGTGAATGCAAACGGCTATTTCGATGCCGAGGACTCGGCCGAAGCTCGCGACAGCAAGAGGCGTGCCATGAATGAAATACGCACCCGCGACGCGCAGAGCGGGACAGTCACTGCCGGAATCCCCGGTCTTCCGGACAGTATCACCGGCGACGAGCCGCAGTTCGTACGTGATTACTATGATTACTACAAGACTCCGCGCGCATTCCATCCTCGTTCCGTTGCCTCGAACGGAGCGTGGTCGCCGACAATGCCATTGTCGTTTATAAATATGCCGCTTATGTCGTACATAGGTGAAATAGCAAGCCCCGTTATGCTCATACACGGAGAGAATGCGCATTCACGCTATTTCAGCGAGGACGCTTTCAAAAAGCTCAAGGGCGATAACAAGCGGCTCTTTATAGTCGAAGGTGCCAATCATACCGATCTCTACGACCGCAAGGTGCCTTTCGACGAGATTGAAGCTTTCTTTAAGCAAAATCTTTGAATGGCAGATAGAATCTTTTGTGGTTAAACAATGTTAACACTCGGCCGGACGGTGAAGCTGTTCCGGCCGAAATTTTTAATTTTACGCTAACTAAACAAAATACTAACCACCTTAAATCACATTCTTTCAACAAATGGAAAAATCCTTGTTCTGGATTGTGCCTGCGGCGTCCTTTCTGGCTTTGCTGCTGGCATGGTACTTTTATCGCGGTATGATGAGCCGCAGCGAAGGTACCGACCGGATGGCGCGTATCGCCTCGCATGTCCGTAAAGGCGCAATGTCTTATCTGCGGCAGCAGTACAAAATCGTTACGATAGTCTTTGTGGTTATCGCGGCGATTTTTGCTGTAATGGCCTACGGATTCAATCTTCAGAATCCATGGGTGCCTGTAGCTTTCCTCACCGGCGGTTTCTTCTCCGGACTTTCAGGTTATCTCGGCATGAAGACGGCCACCAACGCTTCGGCGCGAACGGCCAATGCCGCACGTACATCGCTTGACGGTGGTCTGCGCGTGGCTTTCCGCAGCGGTGCCGTGATGGGTCTTGTCGTAGTGGGACTCGGCCTGCTCGACATTTCGTTCTGGTATCTTATACTTGACTATTTCGTGGCCGACGATCCCGCGGCTCCGACGGCCAAACTCTGCATGATTACCACCACTATGCTTACATTCGGCATGGGTGCTTCGACCCAGGCGCTCTTCGCGCGTGTCGGCGGCGGTATCTACACCAAAGCGGCCGACGTCGGCGCCGACCTTGTCGGAAAAGTCGAAGCCGGTATTCCAGAGGACGATCCCCGCAATCCGGCGACTATTGCCGACAATGTGGGCGACAACGTAGGCGACGTGGCCGGTATGGGCGCCGATCTCTATGAATCGTACTGCGGTTCCATTCTTGCTACTGCCGCCTTGGGTGCGGCCGCATTTATCGGCGGCGGCGACACTGAGATGCAGTACAAGGCCGTGATCGCTCCCATGCTTATCGCGGCAGTGGGCATAGTGCTGTCGATCATAGGCATATTCTCCGTGCGCACCAAAGAGAATGCGACGATGAAGAATCTGCTTGGCGCTCTGTCTTTCGGTACAAATCTCAGCTCTGTTCTGATTGTAGGTGCCACTTTCCTTATCCTGTGGGCGCTTCAGCTTACAAACTGGGTGAATATATCTTTGGCAGTGGTAGTCGGTCTTGTCGTAGGCATAGTCATAGGCCGTTCGACAGAGTACTATACGTCGCAGTCGTATAAACCGACAAAACGCCTTGCCGAAAGCGGTAAGACGGGACCTGCCACGGTTATCATTTCCGGAGTCGGTCTTGGTATGGTTTCCACGGCTGTTCCCGTGATAGCTGTAGTGGCGGGTATCATTCTGTCCTACTGGCTTGCTTCAGGTTTCGACTTCTCGAATGTGGCTATGGGACTATACGGTATCGGCATAGCCGCTGTCGGCATGCTCTCGACCCTCGGCATCACTCTTGCTACCGATGCTTACGGACCTATCGCCGACAATGCCGGCGGCAATGCCGAGATGAGCGGACTGGGCGAGGAAGTGCGTCGCCGTACGGATGCGCTTGATTCTCTGGGTAATACCACTGCGGCCACGGGCAAAGGTTTCGCTATAGGTTCGGCTGCTCTGACAGGTCTGGCGCTTCTTGCCTCTTATGTCGAGGAATTGCGCATAGGCATGTCGCGTCTGGGACAGACTGTCATAGAATTGCCGGGCGGTGCTGTGCGTCCTTTGCACGACGCCTCGTTCACCGACTTCATGGCTTATTTCGATGTCACACTCATGAACCCCAAAGTGCTTTCAGGCATGTTTATCGGTTCGATGATGGCGTTCCTTTTCTGTGGCCTTACAATGAATGCCGTAGGTCGTGCCGCTGCACACATGGTCGAGGAAGTGCGCCGTCAGTTCCGTGAAATCAAAGGTATACTGGCCGGTCAGGCCGAACCGGACTATGCCCGCTGTGTACAGATATCCACCAAAGGAGCGCAGCGAGAGATGATTTTCCCGTCCTTGCTTGCCATTCTTGCTCCTATTGTTACAGGTCTTGTCTTCGGCGTGCCCGGCGTCATAGGTCTGCTTGTTGGCGGACTCTCGGCCGGTTTCGTGCTGGCTATCTTTATGGCCAACTCTGGAGGAGCATGGGATAATGCAAAGAAATACATAGAAGAAGGCAATCATGGCGGCAAGGGTAGCGAAGTACATAAGGCTACAGTCGTGGGAGATACAGTAGGCGATCCGTTCAAGGATACATCCGGTCCCAGCCTTAATATTCTTATAAAGCTTATGTCGATGGTCGCTATCGTAATGGCCGGTCTGACTGTCAGCTGGAGCCTGTTCTGAAATATTTTACACATAATATATAATAGAGGAGCTGTGTCGTAATTAAGTTTTACGGCGCAGCTTCTGCTTTTAGTGCGTTTATGTTTCGATCTTTTTCAGGAAACTGCTTTTTCTTCTAACATTCTTGATAATTGGAAAGCCCTAAATAATATTAATTGCATCTAATATACTTGAATAATCTTTAGAATCCGATGTTTTTCTTGTTAAGAAGACAATAAAACTTTAATCGTTTAAATCACATGTGGATAGATTATGAGATTTATAATGGACGGTTCACTGGTTTAGAACATAAATTTAAAGAAAATTTCAATGAAGAGAATCAAAAATCCAGGGATATGGAGATTAGGTGTGTCTTTAATTCCTATTCCACTTATATATCTCTACATAATTATAACTAGATCTTTTCCTCCGTGGTCTTTTATTGTCGGTATTTTATCTGTTGTGGTATATATGGGGCTTGTAACTTATTTTTGCGTTAAGTAGAAATGTTATGCCCAACTAATTCAAAATTATGCAGTTTTAATAGGGTAGACTATAATATTTATAATTCAATTCTATTATATAGATAAATTGCCGGAAACTTTAGGTTAATAGATTCTTTTCCTTGTATTTCCCGCATAGTGGGCTTTGCCGTACTTTCTCAGTGGGATAAAGCCCATTTTATATGCAAAAAACTTTTAGCTCGACGAAATGCAGCTCGTCAATCCCAATCAATTTCGTCTTAGCGCATGGCCGGTACGAGCTTTCGGATAAACAGCTACGATTTGTTTCAAACTTCTCGCCTACAACTTAACTATGTGACACACCGCCTTTATTATATGGTGTGTAGTGGTGCAGCGTGAAGGCATAAGCGTATCTCTATTCGCGGTGTGTGCAAAATATTCTCAGATTTTCCACTGCTTACCTTAAATGCTTGTAAATCAATAATAAGCTCAATGGCGATTGTGCTAAATTAGTACTAAATAGGGAGTTGGCGGAAAATGGACGCAATTAATTTGCAATCAATTTGTGGATATTTAACGGTCGTTTTTGTGCGTTTAATTCTCCCCGGTTTCCTAAAATTATCGTATTACTAATCAAATTCAAGTCGAAGAAATTTGTTCATACGGGAGATACAGCGCTTTTTCTGGTCGAGATTTGGATGTACATACAGATTGAGCGTTGTCGCCACATTCGAGTGACCGAGTATTACACTTACTGTTTTATAGTCGCATCCGCTTTCAATGCATCGGGTAGCGAATGTGTGTCGCAATCCGTGGAACACTATTGACGGAATACCAAGTCGTTTGAGAATCCGGCTGAAAGTATCTCGGTATGTGCGGGGTTCTTTCGCTTTGGTTCCATTGCCAACAACATACAGTTCTACTCTCTGCTGTTTTTTTACCACATTCAGTGCTTTGAAAAGAGAAGGTGATATAGGAATTTCTCGGTTTGAGTTCCGTGTCTTGGGTGTGGATACATACTGTTCTGTTGCCATCAGGTCGCAATTGTAGATTCGTCCCGTCGTGCCCGCTACTGTAATGATACGGCGTACCATATCTACATCCTTCCATTGAAGGGCACACACTTCGCCAATACGAAGACCGCAACACAGAGCAATCATTATTCCTATATTCTGTGGTGTCGGATTAGATGTAATCGCGTTCAGTAGTTTTTTGTGGTCGGCTAATGATAGTACGGGCAAAATGCGTGCGGTCGTATCCGAGGGATATTCGATCTCCCACGAAGGCATCTCAAACATTCCTCTCTTTGCCCCAAAACGCCCAACTGATTTAAGCACGGCGATAATATCATGGACGGTTTTTTTACTCAGACCTGTTTCAAGTTTATCGAATGCGAATTGCAGAACCTCAGCCTCTGATATCGAAACAGAATCGGCGAAAACAGGCATAAGGTGAGTTTTAAGAATAAGCGCATAGGCGCAGTATGTCGAGTGTTTGACTACATTGCGCCTGTTTTCTTTCCATAGTTCCGCTATTTCGCGGAAGGTTGATGTTGTATGCATACTTTGTGATTTTTATGATTCACAAGATATGCGCTGGCCTATTTCAACGGTTGCCTTTCGCGCGGTTATGGTGCTTGCAGAGCATCTGGCAGTTTGAGGTGTCGGTTGCACCCCCTTTGCTCCATGCCGCAACGTGGTCGGCATCCATTTCGGTCAGCTTCCATATCTTGTTTGCGTTGGCGTCATGGCCTATGGCACAGAAAGGACAATTGGACTTGCCTGAAGCTTTTGCCTTTTCGGTCTGATGGGAATATACGGCTCGTTTTGTTGCTTCGTCGAAGATGCGGATGTCAAGGAGCTTTGTGTCAGTTTCACCTCCTAAAAGAAACTCAAACACGCCGCGCCGATTCTTTACGTAAGGGTCGGCATACAGTTCTTTGACCCGCTGTTTAATTTTAGCCGGATTATATGGCTGTGTATGATATTTCTCGTAAAGTTCACCCCACGGAAGCCCACGCATCTCATTTTCAACGATAGGAAACACAGTCCGTACCCAATCTATGACGGAATTGAAATAATTGACGAGTTCCGTGATGTCGGAGCTGTAGCGGTGGTCGCGCATATATTCCTCGGCTTTGCCACGGCTGACCCATTCAAGTGCTGTGGCAAGAAAGTCCTGTCGCTTTATCGCTCCGCTTATATATGCGCTCCATTTTTGCACTTTCGATGACTGAGAATTGCTGAACTCTGCCTTTGCCGCAGTGACAAAAGGTCCTGAATATACAGCGTTGAGTAATTCTTGGTCATTGAGTGGGACTCCGGCGATATTGATAGTGCGGAACCATTCCTTTATTTCTTGTTCTGTGCCTTCACATTCATATATTAGGAGTTTTGCATTAATGAATTTCTCACGCAACTCTTTCGGCAGGCTTTCAAGACTTTGAGGCAATCCTTGATTATCTTTCCAACTAAGTTTTCCGGCGCCATTGTAGAAGCGTCCGAGAGATGTAATGCGCTGCTGGCCGTCAAGTATTTCAAAACGCCCATCGGCAGTTTTGACGAAATAAATAACTCCGAGTGGATAACCTTTAAGCACAGAGTCAATCACCGCTACATCGCGCTTGCCATCAGCATAGATATAGTTGCGTTGGTATTCCGGCTGAATTGTAAGGCGTCCACCCATACCGAAAAGACCTTTGGCTTCATATTCGTTGTAGACAAATCCGTCGCATATGTCGGCGACTGTCCATTCTGTATGTAGTTTTGTTTTCATGTTCTTTAGTTATTTAGTTGAAATATTAAAGAACATGAAAGGTAATGATGACAGAGACTTGAGTGTTTATGGTAATACGCCATATTTCAGAATATTAGTAAGATGTTTGAAATATTAGGTGCTACAGAAAGTGAAGGAAAAGGGTTTTCCGAAGGCCTTTGGGTAGAATCCAGCAATATTTCACAACCTTTGGTTAATGAAGATAAGAAATATAAGAGGATATTTATTCGATATTCTTGATTACTAGTCTGCAATATAGCCTATTAAAGCCTTGCATCGTTTCAATGTAGAATACATGTCCGCCTTGTTTCTCTTTTGGCAACTCCTTGGGTTTAATTGTTAACATCTAAACAAATTATCCCTAATTATTTCACAACTTCGTATGGCTAGACGCTTGTATTTATCAACACCATCTACCGTTGCCGTCGCAAAATCCCATGGACCATCTGAACCATGATTAAATACACCTAATATTTCAAATTGCTCCGGACAATATTTGTCAAGAAAGGTTATTGGAACACCCATCGCCCCTTGATAGTCTGAAGGAATTGCATCAACGAAGGGTACTTCAATGGCATCATAATTGTCATATTTTGCGTAGCCCTTCCCTCTAATATCCTTATGCCTTGAGTACATGATATTTTCCTCCATAGTCATGAGGGAGAGTGGCTGATGGCGACGACCATGTTCCAGATTGGAGAACCAACAGGAATTACCCAAACGTGTATAATTGCCTACATAGCCCATTTTCTCAGCTTTTTTCTTATAGGCCTCAGGAACCACTGTTCCTTCGGGAACACCAAATACCATATCGGTTGAAAAACCTGTAGCTCCAAGCCAAAGCCTATTATCTTTGATTAGCGGGAAAACCTCTTTATAGGTAATGGCATTTGTATTTCCTATCATCAGACATTTTTTGTCTGCTTCGAATATCCAAGCGAGGAATTCGCGGAACAGGGAAAACGGTGGATTGGTGACAATGATGTCGGCCTCATCACGCAAGCGTGTGACTTCATCGCTGCGAAAATCTCCGTCACCGTCAAGATAACGCCATTCAAGGTCATGGAAATCTATGCGTCCGTCGCCATCAATGTCATGGTTGAGTACGAATATCTTTCCGCGTACAGATGTTTTATTTGGATCAAACTGTGGCGCATACTGCTCAAACAGTGATGGCTGATATGGAGTCTTGTATTTCTTGCTCTCCGGCGCATATGATGTGGAAATCAGCTTCTTCAGGCCAAGCGTCTGAAAATGCTGGGCGAAATAGAGGGTGAAATTGCTCCATTCGGGGTCATCACATGGTAACAAGACCGTTTTTCCTCGGAATACATCAGGGTCAAAATCAAGATAGGCGTTTATCTCGCGCTCAATATCATAATATTGAGTATAGAATTCATCATTTTTGGCGGCTTTGGCCGCTGACAGGGATTCGTTGGCCATGATTTAGACGGATATTATTGATTTGCCAAAAAATGCCGACAGCATGGTAAGTGTAGAAACAGTAAAATTATGCTGTCCGCTCAACCACCTTGTTATCTCGCTCGGACGCTTCCCAAGCTGGTCGGCAAACTGTTTCTTTGTGAGGCCACGCTCTTGCATGAGCAAATCTATTTTATTGGATATTGCGAAAGAGAGGTCTATCTCTTCCTTTATCTCCGGAGGCACCTGTTTGACCATTTCCCGGTATCTGTTTTTTATATCCTTCATAGCTTAAAAGTCTTGTCGGTTTCGATTGTCTTGGATGTTACTGTTACGGTTCCGTCGCGTTGCCCCTCCTTCAACAGTTCTTCAAATTTCTGTAACGACAGAACATATCCACGCAACGAATCATCTTCCTCGTATGTCCGCGAACTTTTGACACCTCCGTTGCCGAGTACAAGAATCCGATCAGAGAGGCGCAGACAGTATAGACGGAGTTTTGAACGAAGCACAGGAAGCGCCACCACAGAATCACGCATCTTGCCCTCAGGACGGAAAAAGCGTTCCAACGCCCCTTCATCGGCAATCTTATCTACAAGTTGCACAATGCGCAACAAGTCTTGATTTAATTGAGCGTCTTCAATGAATTTGGAATAAAAGCGCTCGTATTCAGTTTCGGCTTCTTCCGAGAACTGAATGGTGTAAATGGTACACTTGTCGGTGTCGTTGACTAAAACAAGTTCTACTTCGCTCATATCTATAGTTCTTTTTATTATAACGCAAAGATACGATATTTATTTCACACAAATGTAAAATACTGTGACTTTTCTTATCTGTGAGCGTGAAATCATAACGACAGTCTTTCAGAAAAAAATTTGCCGCTTTCCCAAAGGGAATAAATCCCTTGCGATAAATCCCTTCTGGCTTTTCGTTGATTTTTTACCTTTGAAAACTTGTGTAACTAAAAATATAGTTATATATTTGCCGTGTGTAACTAATTTATTAGTTATAGTAACTGCAAAAATAGTTGAAAGTGTATGACAAACAAAGGCAGAAAAAAATCCTTGCTGACGCCTCGGGAGGAAGAGGTAATGCAGATGTTGTGGACATGGGGACCGCAGTTTGTCCGTGAACTTCTGGAGCGCTACCCCGACCCTCGGCCGCATTTCAATACCGTATCGACCGTGATCCGTAATCTTGAGGATAAAGGCTTTGTCGACCACGAAGTTGTGGCGGGTTCTCATCGTTATCGTGCCGTGCGCGCCAAAGAGGAGTTCCGCGACCGTTCGCTCGGACAGATCGTGAAAGGATATTTCAACAACAGTTATCTCGGAGCTGTGTCGACTCTTGTCGAAGAAGAGAAAATCTCTCTTGATGAATTGAAAGAGCTGATTGATATGATAGAACGCAAAAAATCATGACTATGGGCGCATTCACTTCTTATACTTTCGTGGCCGGTCTGGTGCTTCTCAGCCTGTACCTTGTTTACAAATGGCTCCTCGCCAATGAGAAACAGCCTCTTTTTAACCGTTGTGTGCTCCTTGGAACATACGTAGTGTCGGCACTTGTGCCCGCCTTTGTCTTTAGCGGAATCGGAGTGCAGCCGTACATTGTCGGCGAAACAGTTGCCGGAGAACTACAGATGCTCGGCGTGACTGCCGCTACAGAGCCGGCTGCGTCCGCTTGGACGGATAAGCTTCCCGCTCTTGCAGTCGGTGTATATCTCGCAGGTGTGGCCGTAATGACAATCTTTACGCTTGTCAGCTGGTGTCGACTTGCGCTGACTGTGCGCCACGGTCAAAGAATTAAAAAAGGCCGGTATACGCTTGTGCTGCTCGAAGACTGCCGTCTGTCGCCTTTCAGCTGGATGCATTATATAGTTATGGGTCGTGAGGACTATGACACTGCAGGAGAAATGATTATGGCGCACGAGATGAAACATATCGACTGCCGTCATCCCATCGATCTTGTCGTAGGGCAATTGGGTATTATATTTCTATGGTATAATCCGGCTTCATGGCTTATGCTCGACGAACTTCGTAGTGTTCATGAATATCAGGCAGATATGGCTGTCATTGCCGACGGACACGATGTCCGCGCCTATCAGATGTTGCTTATAAAAAAAGCTGTTGGCCAAAGTTTTCCAGTCCTTGCCAACAGCCTGAATCATAGTAAACTTAAAAAACGTATCACCATGATGCTAAAATCTTCAACAAGCAAGTCGCGCCGGGTGCGCGCTCTTGCACTGGTGCCCGCTGTAGCTGTGGCACTCGCAGTGGTAAACCTACCTTTCGTGTCCTGCGGAATCGATTCTGTTTCCGATGTAGGCAAAGATAGTGAAAAAATTCCGGCGGATGAAATGTCGCCCAAAGCTTATGTCGAAGTTGAAACTATCGATGATACTCATCTGAATCCTGAGGATATCGAATCAATAACAGTATATAGGGATAGCCTTATTGTCATCGAGGCAAAGGAAGGGACTGTCTATCATGTGAAAAATCCTAATGGCATAAAAGTCGAGGCTCATATTTCGGATCCCTCCGGTGATGCAACTGAAGGACGGGTTGCGGGAATGAGCAGCATAGAGAAAGAATCTCCGCTTGAGAAGATGCCTGAGTTTCCGGGCGGAAATCAGGAGATGATGAAGTGGCTGATGAAAAATGTGCAATATCCCGAAGATGCTCTAAAGGCAGAGAAGCAGGGGCGTGTTATTGTCGATTTCGTAGTCGGAGCCGATGGTTCGATAAGAGATGCCGCTGTCAATAATCCGGTATGGCCGTCGCTTGATGCCGAAGCCATACGGGTGGTAAAGGCTATGCCACGCTGGACTCCCGGCAAGAAGGATGGCTGTGAAGTGGACGTAAAGTTCAGTGTTCCTATCGAATTCAAACTACAATAATAAATAAACTCTATAACAAACAAGAGGAGCGACCTCCGCTGAGTGTCGCTCCTCTTGTTTGTTGTGTATGGAAAATCAGACTCCGGCCTTGATGGCGGCGTGTTCGAGGGCTATGCCGCGCGAATAGGCCGCGATGTAGGCGTCGAAACCGCCGACATCGGCGGGATCCGGTTTTATTTCCGTGCCTGCCTCGCCGAGGAATACTTTTTCTTCAAGCCATTCGGCCAAAGTCTTTCCGTCGGGGTTGTTGACAAGATACGATGCGAGCAACGCAATGCCCCATGCGCCGCCTTCGCCTGCGGTTTCCATAACGGAAATAGGCGAATTGAGGGCGGCTGCAAGTATGCGTTGGCCGACAACGGGAGTCTTGAACAGACCTCCGTGGCCTGTGATGCGGTCGACTTGCACTTTCTCTTTGTTGAAGAGAATGTCATTTCCGATCTTCAGTACGGCGACTGAAGCGAAAAGATTGGCTCGCATGAAGTTTGCCAGGGTAAAACGGTCGTCGGCCTTGCGTACGAAGAGCGGCCGGCCTTCGGTCAGTCCGACGACGGGTTCGCCCGAGAAGAAATTGTAGGACAGCAGACCTCCGCAGTCGGCGTCGCCTTTGAGGGCTTCGCCATAGAGGCGTCCGAAAAGTTCATCCATGTCGACGGGCACACCTATCAGTTCCTGGAAACGGCGGAATATGCCTACCCAGGCATTGAGGTCGGACGTGCAGTTATTGCAGTGCACCATTGCTACGGGGCTGCCGTCGGGCGTAGTCACCATGTCGATTACCTCGTATGGCTGTGAAAGTTCTTTTTCAAGCACAATCATGGAGAAAGACGATGTGCCGGCCGATACGTTGCCGGTGCGAGGCAGTACGGCGTTGGTTGCCACCATGCCCGTTCCGGCGTCGCCTTCGGGCGGACAGAGAGCTGTGCCGGCCCGAAGTGTGCCCGATTTGTCGAGCAGAGCTGCGCCTTCTTCTGTAAGGGAGCCGGCATCCTCGCCTGCGCTGAGAACGGCGGGGAGGATGTCGCGCAGCTTCTTTGTGAAACCTTTGGCAGCTGCTACCGCTTCGAATTTCTCAATCATTGCGGAGGAATAATCTCCGGTGTCGGAGTCGATGGGCATCATTCCGGAGGCATCGCCTACGCCGATGACCTTGCGGCCGGTCAGTCGCCAGTGGATATATCCGGCCAGAGTTGTCAGGAAGCTTATTTCGCTGATATGTGTTTCTCCGTCAAGAATGGCCTGATAGAGATGCGATATGCTCCAGCGCAGAGGGATGTTGAAATTGAAAAGCTCCGACAGTTCGGCGGCGGCGCGGCCGGTGTTCGTGTTGCGCCAGGTGCGGAAAGGCACCAGAATACGACCTTCGGAGCCGAAAGCCATATAGCCGTGCATCATTGCGCTTATGCCTATTGCAGCCAGGCGCTCGATGTCGACACCGTAGTCGCGGCGTACGTTCGCGCGCAGATCGGCATAACAAGCCTGCATGCCGTTGATTATATCGTCGATGCTATAGGTCCACAGTCCGTCGACAAGGCGGTTTTCCCAATCGTGCACACCTTGTGCGACGGGGGTGTTTGTGGCACCGTCGGTGAGCACGGCTTTGATGCGTGTAGAGCCGAACTCTATGCCCAGCACCGCGCGGCCGTCGGCGATGACGTTTTTCAAATCGGTGTTCATGACATTGGCTTACTTATAAAAAGAGCGGTTCAGCATGTAGTAAACCTCGCCCAGACGCAGGTTCTGCTTGAAGTTTTCGATAGTGGTGTTCTTGTCGATATGCACCATTTCGATTCCGGCCATTTCGGCATAATCTTCCCAGTATTCGGGTGTCAGGACGTATGAGAAGCACGAGTGGTGTGTGCCTCCGGCAAGAATCCATGCGGTTGCGCCGATTTCGAAGCTCGGCTGCGGAATCCACAGGGCGGATGCCACGGGCAGTTTGGGCAGAGGCTTGCTCTTTATGCAGTCGACGTCGTTCACAATCAGGCGGAAGCGGTTGCCCATGTCGACAACTGTAGCGGTGACTCCATAGCCCGGACGAGATGTAAATACCAGACGTGCGGTCTGTGTTTTGCGGTAGCCGATGCCGAGGAAGTGGACTTCCAGACGGGGGCGCTGTTCGGCTATGAGCGGGCACACTTCAAGCATGTGAGCCTGAAGGATAGCGCTTTGCTTGCCGTCGAAATTAAGGGTATAGTCTTCGAGGAAAGAACATCCGCGGCCTTGCGACATCACCCATACGGTGCGGTAGAGGGCTGCGCTCTTCCAGTCGCCTTCGGCACCGAAACCGTAGCCTTCGGCCATCAGGCGCTGCGATGCCAGTCCGGGGATCTGGTCGAAGCCGTTGCCGGTTTCGTCGACGTTTACGTCGCCGAGGTCATCGAAATTTGTTGTGAAACCTTTCGCACCCTTGTCGGTGAGTATTGCCCGGAGAGTAAGCTCGGCTTTGGCGGAGTTCCATATTTTGCGGTATGCTTCGGTCGATTTGTCTTCGAGCGATTTTTCGTGGTCATATTCTTTGAAGTATGTTTCCACGAGTGCATCCACGTCGGCGTCGGCTACTTTGTGGAAATAGGACAGAACTTCACTGAAAGGACAGTAGTCGACATGGTAGCCCATGCGTATTTCCGCTTCGACCTTGTCGCCGTCGGTAACGGCTACATTATTCATCTGGTCGCCGAATCGGAGGATAAGCATGTCCTGAGAGTCGGCCCATGCCACAGCTACACGCTGCCATACGGCGATGCGCTCCAGAGTGGCGTCGTCTTTCCAGTAGCCGGTCACTACTTTGCGGCGTATGCGCATGCGAGAGCAGATATGCCCGAATTCGCGGTCGCCATGGGCGCTCTGGTTAAGGTTCATGAAGTCCATGTCCATGGTGTCCCAGGGAATTTCCGCATTGTACTGGGTGTGGAAGTGAAGCATGGGCTTGTTGAGAATCTGCAGGCCGTGGATCCACATCTTAGCGGGAGAGAATGTGTGCATCCATGTGATTACGCCGGCGCAGCGCGGATCGTTGTTGGCGGCAGTCATAAGGTCGGCCACTTCACGGGAAGAGTTGGCTGTTCCTTTATAAACGACTTTTACGGGGAGTTTGCCCGAATTATTCAGGCCGTCGACCATCTCTTTTGAGTGGCTGTCGACTTTGACCACGGCATCGCCTCCGTAAAGGAGCTGTGCGCCTGTGATCCACCAGATTTCATAGTTATCGAAAATCATAATCGTATTGAATTTATTGTTTGTGGGAGATTCAGTTTTTCTTTTGTCCGTAGTATGCGTTGGGTCCGTGTTTCCGAGAGAAGTGTTTCTCTATCAGTAGCGGGTTCATGGTAAGGGCGGGATTGACGCTGTAGGCTATGGATGCCATTTTTGCCACCTGTTCCATGACTACGGCGTTGTGCACGGCATCGGCGGGCGATTTACCCCAGGCGAAAGGCCCGTGGTTTTTTACCAGTACACCCGGAGTGTGCGTGGGGTTCAGACCCTCGAAACGACGTACGATTACCAGTCCGGTGGCAAGTTCGTAGTCGCCTTCGACTTCCTCGCGTGTCATGTCGGGGGTGCAGGGAATTGCCTGATGGAAGTAGTCGGCGTGGGTTGTTCCTATGTTTGGCAGGTCGATTCCTGCTTGCGCCCAAGCGGTGGCGTATGTCGAATGTGTATGAACCACTCCGCCTATCTCGGGGAAGGCGCGGTAGAGAGCGAGATGTGTTGGGGTGTCGGAAGAGGGACGCAGATTGCCTTCGACCACTTCTCCTGAAGCCAGATCGACCACTACCATATCGGATGCTTTCATGGTATCGTAGTCGACGCCGCTGGGCTTTATTACGACAAGACCGTTCTCGCGGTCGATGCCTGATACATTTCCCCAGGTGAAAATCACCAGGCCATGGCGTACAAGGTCGAGGTTGGCACGGAATACGTCTTCTTTCAGCTTTTCTAACATAATATCAGGTCGGATTTATTTACTGTTGATTTTGAAATTATGGGTTGTTTTGTAAACCTCGGTATTGAAGCGGTACAGGGCAGCTCCGCGACGTGATGATTTGTCGATAGCGCCCGTGCGCTCTATACAGTTGAGTTCGGCTATGCGTTTGCGGAAATTCCGCTTGTCGATGCTTCTGCCGAGGATAGTTTCGTGGAGCGCCTGCAGTTGGCTGAGGGTGAACATCTCCGGCAGCAGGTTGAAGCTTATCGGGTTAAGCGATATTTTGGCACGCAGTTGCTCCAAGGCCGCCCGGATCATGCGCGGGTGGTCGAAGCATAGATCCGGCAGTTCTGCCAGATCGACCCATTCGGCCGCGTGGGCTTCAAGGCGTTCGGAATCATACTCGGAAGCACCGAGGAGAGCGAAGTATGCCACGGATACCACCCGGTCGCCGGGGTCGCGGTCGACTTCGCCGAAAGCGCCGACCTGTTCCATATAGATATTCTCCAGTCCGGTGAGTTGGCGCAGGACGCGTCGCGCCGCGTCATCGACGCTTTCGTCGGCATCGACGAAACCGCCCATAAGCGACCATTCTCCTTTTGCCGGTTCAAAGGATCGGCGTGTGAGCAGCAGACATAAGCTGCCGCCCACAAGGCCGAATATGATGCAGTCTACTCCGACAGGAAATCGGGCTGCGGAACTGTAGTAATTTTCCATTTAAAGGAAATACGGTTTTACCAGAAATAGATATAGAAAGCCACAGTAATGCCGAGGATGACAACTGTGTGGAAGATATCCCAGCCATTCCAGCTTGCACGTGTTTCGGCACGTTGTGCGGGTGTCGAAGTACCGAATACAAGTCCTTGGATTTTCTCCGGTGCCGGAGCTTTGGTGCATAGGGATACGATCACTCCTACAGCGAGGCAGAACACCAGCATCCAGCCGCAGAAGAACAGCCAGTTGCAGTCGTAGAAGACGTAGCGGAACAGGTCGGAGCTTTCGTCGGGAAGCAATGCGGCGTTGCTGTAATAAATCTTGGCGCCGAGGCGTGTCAGGCCGATGATAAGACCGGAGAGCAGTGCCCACATACCGCCTTGAGCGGATGCGCGTTTCCACAGGATGCCGATAAGGAATGCGGCGGCGATGCCCGGGGCGAGTACCGACTGTACGTCCTGCAGATAGAGATAGAGCACATCGCCGACAGAGCGCATTACGGGAATCCAGAGTATGCCGAGCACGACAATCACGACTGTTGCGATCTGACCGATGCGCACGAGCTTTTTCGGATCGGTATCGGGTTTATAACGCTGGTAGAAGTCGATTGTGAACAGAGCTGCCGACGAGTTGAAGAGCGATGCCAGCGATGACATCAGGGCTGCAAGTATGCCGCATACGATAAGACCTTTCACGCCGGCGGGCAACAGTTTGGCCACAAGGGTGGGGAATGCCGCGTCGGTGTTCAGATTTCCGTTGGCGAGCACGGGCAGGAAACCTTCGCCGCCCTGACCGATGTACTTGACGTGGAGGGCGTATGCGATCATGCCGGGGATGAGGAACAGGAATACGGGCAGAAGTTTGAGGTATGCCCCGAAGATGGTGCCGCGGCGCGACTGGCGCTCGTCCTTGCCCGAGAGTACGCGCTGTACGATGAACTGGTCGGTGCACCAGTACCAGAAGCCTATGACGGCGGAGCCTATCAGTGCGCCGAGCCAGGGGAAGTCGGCGTCGCTGTTGCTGCGGATAAGATTGGTCATGGAATCACCGTATTCGTTGACTTTTACGGCGTCGCAGATACGCATCATTTCATCCCATCCTCCGAGTTCCTTCAATCCGAGCACAAGGATGATTAGCGAACCTAAGAGCAGGATAGGGGTCTGCAGCACCGAAGTGTAGAGGACAGATTTCATGCCGCCGAAAACGGTGTAGAGGGCTGTGATAAGCACCAGACCGACGGCTGCAATCCAGAAGAAGTCGATTCCCCAGATTTCGTCGATTCCGAATACCTGCTGGAATACAAGACCTCCGGCGTAGACCGTCACGGCCACTTTGGTTAGCACGTAGCTGATAAGGGAGATTGTGGCCAGAATTGTGCGCGATGATTTGTTGAATCGTTTTTCGAGGAATTCAGGCATGGTGTATACCATCGAACGCGAGTAGAAAGGCACGAATACCCAGCCGAGGATAAGGATCATCCAGCCCTGGATTTCCCAGTGAGCCATGGCCATACCCGACGATGCGCCGGAGCCGGCCAGACCGATCAGGTGTTCTGAGCCGATATTCGAGGCGAATATGGAGGCGCCTATCGCGATCCATGTGGCATCTTTGCCGCCGAGGAAATAGTCGGCGGCGTTGTTCTGTTTCATCCGGGATACCCAGACGATTATGCCCACGAGGGCTACGAAGAATAGTCCGATGACAATCCAGTCGGGAATTGCCATGACTGCGCTTGCTTGTTGCATGATTTTTTTACTGACAGGAAAAAGGTTGTTAAGGTTTAAGGTTTATTCGGCTGTGCTGAAACGGAAGATGCAGCGTGAGATATATTTTTCGCCGGGATTGAGTGTAGCCGACGGCCATTCGGGATGGTTGGGGGTGTCGGGGTATTTTTGGGTTTCAAGGCATATTGCAGTCTGGCAGTTCATTGCTTTTCCGCCTTTTCCTGTCATTGTCCCGTCAAGGAAATTGCCGCTGTATACCTGTAGGCCGGGTTCGTTTGTGAAAACCTCCATTGCTATGCCTGTTTCCGGCGATTCAAGGCGTGCGGCTGCGCGGTCGAGGCTGCCTTCGGTGTCGAGTACCCAGTTGTGGTCGAAGCCGTGGGCGCCGCGTATCTGCTCGTCGTCGGCAGCTATGTCGAGGCCTATGGCTTTGGCGGTGGTGAAGTCCATCGGTGTGCCGGCAACTGGGCGGATTTCACCTGTGGGCATATAGGTGGTGTCGGTAGGTGTGAAATTCGACGCGTTGAGTGTCAGCAGATGATTGTGGACGGTGTTGGACGGGTCGCCGGAGAGGTTGAAATAGGAATGCTGTGTCATGTTGACCACGGTGGGGCGGTCGGTGGTGGCTGTGTATGTCACGTCGAGAGCGTTGTCGGAACGCAGAACATAGGTGACTTCTGCTTTTACTTCGCCGGGGAAGCCGTTGTCGCCGTCGGGAGAAACGAGCGACAGCACGAGTGTGGAGTCATCGGGCTGTACGGCGTCCCATACCTGGTATTGCCAGCCGGCAGGACCTCCGTGGAGGCAGTGGCCGAAGTTGTTCTGCGGCAGAATGACTGTGTCGCCGTCGATGATCATGCGGCCTCCGTTTATGCGGTTTGCATAACGGCCTATGGTTGCGCCGAAGTCGGTCTGGTTGTTTTCGGGGAAATAAGGAGTAACACTGTCGAAGCCGAGCACAACGTCGTGCATGCGGCCGTCGCGGTCGGGAACCATCATCGAAACCAGTCGTCCGCCGAAGTTGGTGAAGCAGGCTTCGAGTCCGTTGGAGTTGGTCAGGACATACAGGTCGGTTGCCTTTCCATTGTATTCGTTCTGGAACGCTTCGCGGTCAAGGCCGCTTTTTGTCAGTTCTTTCTCCTGAGTGTTTCCGCCACAGGAAATAATGCCTGCGCCGACGGTTGCGGCTATCACAAGCGGAAAAATAGATTTAAGGGAAGTCATTGCAAAAAAAAAAGTATTTTAGGTTTATATTGTTGTCAGGTATCAGCGGTGTAGTATGGTGTAAAATTACACTTAATTCCGCTGCTAAGTTACGGTCTTTTGTTTTATTTCGCAACAGGGAAAACTATGTTTCACAACATGTTTTCGCGATCTGTGGCATGCGTTTTTATTCTTTTGTGTAAAGATACGGAAAAAACGTGGACGACCAAATTCGGAATGTCGTAAATTTCGGTCGTCCACGTGATGTGTATCAGGAGTTGTGGCTTATCAGTACAGTCCCATGTTAGGATCCCGGTCGATAAAGTCGATGCGGTTAATCAGCCATTGCTTAAGGCGCTCATTGTTTCTGCGGAAGTGGCTCGCACCCGGGGCGCTCGCCCATGAGGAGGATCGCACCGGATCCCAGATCTCGGCGTCGGCAAGGGCTGAAGCTTCGATTGTAGCGGTGTACTCGTCGATGTATTCAAGCAGCTGTGGCAACAGTTCTTCTTTGAAGAAATCGAAACGCTCGCGTATCATTTTCTTGAATGAGCTTTGTGTCACCAGTCTGTAGAACATTTTTGTACCGGCAGTATTGGCGCCTGAATAGAATGCCCGGTTGGTGTATGTTTCCGTAGTGCCTTTGTCCTGGTCGTAGTTGAAAGCCCAGTCATAGTCCCATGCAGGGCCGAAATGGTAAAGGTCGTCGGCGCTGGCTTTGTACATATATACGCTTTTTGGCCATCCGGGTTCTCGATTGTTTGTCAACAGATTCAGCAGTACGTAGTCTACGGCCGATGTCATGTCGAGCTTGCTGTCTATGTCGTTGAATCCTATCCGGGACTCGAAAGCCTCGAAATCGGCTCGCCAGCGTTCGAACATTTCCTGAGCGCTTTCGCCTTCGGGATTTTCGGCGGCGAGTTCGTTTAGGTCGGGATCTTTGACCATTACGGGCAGGCCGAATCTTTTGGAATGAAATTTGAATTCTTCGTCGTAGTTGGTGTCAAGTTCGAAAAGTATGCCGGTCGTTTCGTCGATGTCGACGCTTGCGCCGTTTATGCCTATTTTCTCGGTCAGCATATATGTCCCTCGGGGCTTGCCGTTGAGCGTGACGTCGACAGGTATGCAGCTGTTTGTAAAGGGCATGCCGAGTAGCGATGCCGTTTTGAGGGCAATAGCGTTGCGCAGACCGCCTGTTTCATCGATCCAATTGGCAATCAGGGCAAAGCTTTTTGCTTTTTTGAGGCCTCCGAATTCGGCCTTTTTGTCGAATTTCAAGCGGTAGGGCTTCTTTGGAAAAGACCATGTGCTGTTGCCTCTTCCTTTGATGTTTACAGCTTTGGTTTCAAAGTCAGGGCAGAGTCCGAAGCCTTCGATGCTGATTTGTGCAGACATGTAGTAGTCCTTGCTCGGTATTTCATCGACGTACTCGTCTGTGACTATTTTTATTGTCGGAATCTTTGCGCCGATAACACAGCTGTCGACATTGGCGAGCTTCAGTTCGCGTGGCATTTCACCGCTTTCACTATCGTTCAGAACAAGGCTGTGGCAGTCTTCGGCGCTGCCTTTGTGGGTGATGTTGGCGGGTGTGCTCGCAGGACGTGATACGACACGCGATTTGGTGCCGTTCTTGTAATATATGTGTAGCCATTCGTTTTCTGCAATAGCCGGAGTTGCGGCGAGTAAGATTGCCAGTGTGGCTGTCAGTATGTGTTTTTTCATCGAGTCAATGATATTTTGAATGAATGCTTGCCTGTATGTAATATGTATATTCCCGACGGTAGCGACGATGTGGCTATCCGCGTACTTCCGTTTTGGGATGTCGCATATTCGGCTTTGATGCCTTTTGCGTCGAACAGAGTAGCTGAGTCTGTTCCGCTTACGGTCAGATATCCGTCGCTGATATGTATCACCGGGATGTCTGCGCCGGTAGTTTCTTTTATTCCCGAAACGGGACCTTCGGTGCTGTAAGTCCAGTTCCGCATTTCATGAAGTGGAACGGTGAGAGTGGAGTTTCCGTCGGCACTGCCGAAGGTCAGACCTGATTCATCGATATCGATGCGTGTCGAAGCGTTTAGCTCAAGTTCTACATTGCGGTGGTCGGACATCTCGACGATAATACTTCTGTATTGTTCGGCGTAGCCCGGCAGAAACAGTGCCACGGATATGGCGGCTGCGGCAAGTTTTCTTGTCATTTGTGATGTTGGTTTTAGGTATAAGGATTTTTGCAGGTGCAAATGTAATAAAATTTATTTGGATAGTTCGGTGAAAAGCAGTACTTTTGCAGACCGATTATGTCCAAATAATTATCCGACAGCTGCGGCGACCGAGCTTTTGGCCAAGCGAGCGAGCGGCAGTAGTCAAATTATGTAACTATCAATCAAGTAATTAAAAGTGGATACTTTAAGCTACAAAACCGCGACTCCCAATGCTCAGTCCGTGCAGCATGACTGGGTCGTAATCGATGCCACCGACCAGGTTCTCGGTCGTCTTTGCGCCAAGGTTGCCAAAATTCTCCGCGGCAAATACAAACCCAGCTATTCTCCTTTCGTGGAATGCGGCGACAACGTTATCATCATCAATGCCGACAAAGTACGCCTTACCGGCAAGAAGATGACCGATCGCATCTACCTCAACTTCACCGGCTATCCCGGCGGTCAGCGTGAGCTTACCCCCGAAGTGCTGATGAAAAAATCATTCAACAAGCATCTCAAGCCCGGCATGAATCCTCTGTTCATCCGCGTGATGAAAGGCATGCTTCCCAAAAACCGTCTGGGTCGTCGCCTGATCGAGAATATGCACGTTTATAACGGTCCGAGCCATCCCCACGAAGCTCAGAACCCCAAAGTAATCGACATTAACAAACTGAAATAATTGAAGCATGGAAACAGTAAATGCAGTTGGCCGTCGTAAGGCCGCCGTTGCCCGTGTAATCCTTAAAGAAGGCACCGGTGTAATCACCATCAACAAGCGCCCCCTCGAAAAGTACTTCCCCTCTTCAATTCTTCAGTACATCGTAAAGCAGCCCCTGTCGGTTCTCGAAGTTACCGAGAAATATGACTTTCAGGTAAATCTTGACGGCGGCGGCTATAAAGGCCAGGCAGAAGCTCTCCGCCTCGGTATTGCCCGTGCTCTCGTTAAACTCAATCCCGACGACAAGGCAATCCTGCGCAAGCATGGCTTCATGACCCGTGACCCGCGCGCTGTAGAGCGTAAAAAGCCCGGTCAGCCCAAAGCACGCAAGCGCTTCCAGTTCTCCAAGCGTTAATTTATACAGCCGCTTGAATACATCGGAACTCTATGCCGCCGGCTCGGCGGCATAAGAATTACGGTGAAAGTTTAGTATCTAAACCGTGCGGATGGACGCGTTCCCTACCTCTCGGTTGTTTCAACAAAAGAACGTAAACGAATCAAAACAAACTCCCAAATCATGGCAACACCCACATTTGAACAGCTCCTTGAAGCAGGCTGCCACTTCGGCCACCTCAAAAGAAAATGGAATCCCGCAATGGCGCCCTACATCTTCATGGAACGCAACGGTATCCACATAATCGACCTCTATAAGACTTCCGCCAAGCTGCAGGAAGCCGCCGACGTCCTCAAAGGTTTCGCTAAATCAGGCAAAAAAGTCCTCTTCGTGGCCACGAAGAAGCAGGCCAAACAGATAATAGCCGATCTTGCGTCGTCCATCAATATGCCTTATGTAATCGAGCGCTGGCCCGGCGGTATGCTTACCAACTTCCCCACCATCCGCAAGGCTGTCCGCAAGATGACAACCATCGACAAGATGACCGCCGACGGCACTTTCGATAATCTTTCAAAGCGTGAACGTCTGCAGATTTCCCGTCAGCGTGCAAAACTTGAGAAAACTCTCGGTTCTATCGCCGACCTGAACCGTCTGCCCTCTGCGCTTTTTGTTGTCGATGTTCTGAAAGAACACATTGCAGTGGCTGAGGCAAATCGTCTTGGTATTCCCGTATTCGCTATGGTCGATACCAATTCAGATCCCACCAACATCGATTACGTTATTCCCGTCAACGACGATGCTTCCAAGTCGATCGAACTTATTGCCGGCACCCTTGTGGCTGCAATGGCAGAAGGCCTGGAAGAACGTAAGGCTGAAAAGGTAGACGCTCCTGCCGAAGAAGGCGCTGCAGCAGCACCCAAACGCGAACGCCGTCGTGTACGCAAAGCCGATGCAGAAGAAGCTCCCGTAGCTGAAGCTGCTGAAACCGTTGCTGCTACAGAGGAGTAATCCGCTGTTCGTAAAGGCATAAGCGAAAATTTTATCAATCAATTCACGAACCCCATAAATACTATAATATTATGGCAGTAACAATGGCAGAAATCACCAAGCTGCGCCACCTCACCAGTGCCGGCCTGATGGACTGCAAAAAAGCTCTCGCCGAAACTAACGGCGACATCGATGCCGCTGTCGAGATTCTCCGCAAGAAGGGTCAGGCAGTAGCCGCCAAGCGCGAAGACCGCGAAGCTTCCGAAGGTTGCGTGCTCGCCAAGAACGATGCTAACTTCGCCGCAATCGTGGCTCTTAACTGCGAAACCGACTTCGTTGCCAAGAACGCAGGCTTCGTAGCGCTTACACAGCGTCTGCTTGACGCTGCCGTGGCTAACCGCGTGCGTAGCCTCGACGAACTCAAGGAGCTTACAATCGACGGAATGAGTGTAAACGACATCATCGTCGAAGAAGTGGGCAAGACAGGTGAGAAAATCGAACTCGGCATGTACGAATGCCTTGAGGCTCCTTCCACCACTTCCTATAACCACCTCGGAAACAAGCTCTCCACAATAGTGGGCTTCAACCTTGAAGGAGTTGATTATCAGGTAGGCCGCGACATCGCCATGCAGGTGGCATCAATGAACCCTGTGGCTGTAAACCGCGAAAGCGTGCCCGAAGCTGTAGTTGAATCGGAACGCACCGTGGCTATCGAAAAAACCAAGGAAGAGCAGGTGAAGAAAGCTGTCGATGCAGCTCTCAAAAAAGCCGGTATCAATCCCAATCTCTGCGACAGCGAGGCTCACATTGAATCGAACATTGCCAAGGGCTGGCTCACACAGGAGGAAGCCGAAAAGGCACGCGTTATTATCAAAGAAACTGCCGAGGCTAAGGCTGCGAACCTGCCGGAAGCAATGATTCAGAATATCGCAACCGGTCGCGTCAACAAGTTCTTCAAAGAAAATGTCCTTCTCGAACAGGCTTATGTGAAAGATGGTGAACTTACCATCGCACAGTATCTCGAAAAGAGCATGAAGGGTCTTGTCGCTGTAGAGTTCAAGCGTGTCAACCTCAATCAGGACTGATAGCAAGTCATAACATCCCTATATCCCGGCGCTGTGTCAGTAATGGCACAGCGCTTTTTTGCGATTGTAGGGATTTTTTTGTACTTTCGCTGAAAATATCATTGATTCCGACGACCTATGTCCTGCCTCAGAGCTTTATTTTGTCTTATATTCCCGCCGCTTGCCGTCGTTGACAAAGGTTGTGGGGCTATCCTTATCACGACTGCGTTGACGCTGTGCGCCTGGGTTCCGGGCGTGATTGCCGCGATACTTTTCTGTCGGAAATAGTATGCTATGAAATATCTGAATAATCGATCATATATCCGTAGGTTTGCGTTCGCTTTCATTTTTTGCTTTTCGGCAATCGCTAATTCTTTTGCCGCGACCAATCTTGAACGCGTGCGTTTTTATAATGAAGAAGCCGATACCACCCGTCTGACAGAGATGCTACGGGAGGCTGCAGGGCGGAGTTTCCGTAACTCAGGCGAACGGGTGGAATTCTTTGCACGTAAATTTATCGGCACACCGTATGTCGCACATACTCTTGAATACGACAGCGGAGAGGTCCTTACGGTGGATCTTGACAGACTCGACTGCACCACTTTTGTGGAAACGGTGATGGCGCTTGCAATGACTGCCGGCGAAAATAGAAGTTCGTGGCGGGATTATGTATATAATCTACGCCGTATCCGTTATCGCGGCGGCCGTCTGAACGGCTATTCATCCCGTTTGCATTATATCTGCGACTGGGCTGTAGACAACAAACATCGCGGCAATTTTTCCGATGTGACGGCTGATTTCCCCAAGCATTCGTATCTTATCCGTACTATAGATTTCATGACGGAAAACCGAAGCCTGTATCCTGCCCTTGCCGACAGTGTCCAGTATGCCCGTATGCGCTCAATCGAAGGCGGATATCGCAATCACCGTTTTCCCTATGTAAAAACGATCGATCTCAAAGGAAAGGATGTCAGGGCTGAATTCATGAGCGGAGATGTTGTAGGTATCGTTACAAAAATGAAGAATCTTGATGTGACGCACATGGGAATCATTGTCCGTGATGAGTCGGACGGTACTATTCATCTTCTTCATGCCTCTTCTGCCGCGGGAAAAGTAGAGCTTAGTCCGCTGCCTCTTTACGATTTTATGAAAAAGAACCACAATAGCCTCGGTTTACGTATATTCCGGCTGCAGGAATAATTTTGCCGATAGCAGTATCAATAAGAAAAACAGATATTATGAACGATTATAAGGAAGTACGTTTCAATGTTGAGCCGCCGTCCGAGGACGCTTGCGACCTGTTGGCTGCCGCTCTTGCCGAAGAGGGTTATGAAAGTTTCGTGACCGCTGAGGATGCTGCCACGCTGACAGCCTATGTGCGTGCCGAAGACTTCAATGCTGATGCCGTGTCCCGTGCGATAGCCGAATCCGGTGCCGGAAGCTCATTTGTATGGGATGCTGATACCATAGAGGGACAGGACTGGAATAGTGAATGGGAGAAGAACTACTTCAAACCTATCGTTATTGCCGACCGATGTGTGGTGCACAGTTCGTTCCATACGGATGTGCCGCATGCCGAATATGATATTGTGATTGACCCCAAAATGGCTTTCGGAACAGGTCATCATGCCACGACCTCGCAGGTAATAGAGGCTATATTCGAAAGCGGTATTGCCGGCAAGGCAGTCCTTGATATGGGTACGGGAAGCGGCATTCTCGCCATCCTTTGTGCTAAACTCGGAGCTTCGCGGGTAGAGGCCGTTGAAATTGATGGCTTTGCTTACGCTAATGCTTTGGAGAATCTGGCGCTCAACGGATGTTCGGAAACCGTTGTCGCCCACAACGGCGATGCTTCGGTGCTTGAGCTTATGCCTGCTGCTTCGGTTGATGTATTCATAGCAAATATCAACAGGAATATAATTATAGGTGATATCGAGGCTTACAGCCGTGTGCTGCGGCCCGGAGGAGTTATGCTGCTGAGTGGTTTTTATGAGAGCGACATTCCTGTTGTGGCTGAAGCTGCCGCTGCCTGCGGACTCGTAGAAACAAGTCATAGTACGGGCGTTGATGCCTGGTGCTGCCTTCGTTTGCGTAAGAATGACTAACTATATCAGAGCGGCGGATATGAAAAAATCGATAAAAGCTTTGTTTATAGCGCTTCTATGTCCGTTTGTTGCGACTGCGGCAAATCCCGAATGGTTCGATGGCCGTAATGAGCTGCCTAAAACAGGATGTGTGCGTACCGATAGCATAAAGATTCCGCGTAAGAAAGTCCCGACACAGTTTGTGTGGGGTGCTGATGCGGGTGCTTCAATTGATATGACAGGCGACGACATGTCGACAGTCGACGTAAGCGCGAGTTTCGGTTTGCGTCATGGTTGGATAAATTTTCTGGGTGTCGGTGCGGAAGCTAATTTTATGGTCAGCAATTCCTGCCGTTCATATCCGATATTCCTTCAATTCCGGACAAGCTTTGCCTATCGCCCCAAGATTCTCTTTTGGGAACTTAAAGGCGGTGTGTCGCTAAATTATCTCGAACACAACCATAGACAGTCGGGTGCGTATGCTTCTACCGGTCTTGGTGCATATCTTGCACGTGGAGAGAAATTCCGTTCATATATAGTGTTGGCTTATACTTTTCGGGAGCGTCGTCGCATAGAGGGAGAGCTTGTCCATCCGTTTCATGATCTCCATTATGCCGGTGTGAGAATCGGTGTGTCTTTCTGAATGCGTGTAATGGTAATCTAAACAATTTCATACGGTGAGCGTTTTAACAGATGAACAATCTAATGTACAATCTAAAAAAAACTGACCGTTATGACACAGAAATCTCAGAACATTGCACGTACGGCGGCTGAAGTATCGAAAGATGCCGCACAGGTGTCGGCAAAAGCCGCCGGTGTTGCCGTGAAGGAACAGGCGAAAGCCGTCAAGGAAGAGGCTGCCGCAACAGCTTCCACTCTTAAGGAGAATGCCGCAGAGGCTCTCTCAAACGCAAAAGAAAATGCAGTTGAAGCTCTGTCCGGAGCTAAAGAAAAGGCTTCGGGTATTATGGGTGCAGCCGGCGAGAAAGCAGGCGAAATCATTGATTCTATAGCTGATAAGATGCACGGATTAGCCGACAAGCTCGGCAAGAAATAAGCGTTTTGTGCACGCTGATATCAGGGCCTTTGGTTTTATAACTGAAGGTCCTGACTTTTTTATCCTGCCGAAGCTCGGCGATAGAGTATGATGGCTATCAGAATGTAGATTAGGTTTGGAATCCACATGGCCACAAAGGGTGACGTCAGTCCTGAGAGGGCGAATGTCTGTGTGATGGTCATAAATAGAATGTAACTGAAGCTGAGCACAAGTCCGATGCCTATGTTGAGTCCCATCCCTCCTTTGACTTTACGTACTGAGAGAGTCATGCCTATTACCGTCAGGATGAAGGCCGCGGCTGTCATTGCATAACGGCGTTCACGCTCTACTTCGAAGCTTTTGATATTGCCGACTCCGCGTTGTTTCTGGCGTTCGATATAGTCGGATAGTTCAGGAGAAGTCATTTTCTCATGATCGTTTACTGATATAAGAAAATCACGGGGTTCGAAAGGTATTATGGTGTCGAGTTGGCGCCCTTTGTCGATTAACTCGCGATCCTGATGGAAATCTCGTATGGTATAGTCCATTACACGCCAGTTGTAAAGGGTGTCCCAGCGTATCGATGTGGCTGTCAGGCGTGATACGAGTCTTTTGTTTTCGTCGAAAGATTCGAGTGAGAAGCGGTGGCCTACACGCGAGATGTTGTCGTAGCGGTTCATGTAGGCAATCTGCCCCGGTGCGACCATCAGCATTATGTTCGAACCATAATCGACACGCTTGTTCTTGACATAAGTGTTGGTATAGTTTATCCGCTTTACGTTGGCCGGAGGTATTATGTAGGCGCTGAGAACGAAAGACAGTGCCGCTATTATAGTTGCTGACACCATGTATGGCCTTAGCAGACGCCGGAAACTCATGCCGGTAGAGAACATGGCGATAATTTCGCTGTTGCCTGCAAGCTTGGATGTGAAGAATATAACGGCAATGAAAGTGAACAGCGGAGAGAATTGGTTCGCGAAATAGGGCAGAAAATTGAGGAAATAATCGACGATGGTGGCCTGCAGGGGAGCTTTTATAAAAGAGTCGAGCTTCTCGTTGATGTCGAACATCACGACGATAGCAAGCAGCAGCACGATAGCGAATACGTATGTGCCGAGGAATTTGCGGATAATGTACCGGTCAAGTAGTTTGAACATCGTCGTTATGGATGTGGATATGGACTAATCGACCGCTTACAGCCGTCTGGTTACTTTTTCGATCATCTCTCGTTTCCATGAGGCGAATGTGCCGTCGAGGATGTGCTTGCGCGCCTCGCGCACGAGCCATAGGTAGAACGCAAGATTGTGGATGGATGCTATCTGCATGGCCAACAGTTCCTGTGACACAAACAGGTGACGGACATAAGCTTTGGTGTACACGCGGTCCACGTAGGACGGGCCGTCTTCCTGTAGCGGGGAAAAATCTTCGGCCCATTTCTTATTACGCATGTTCATTGTGCCCTCCGGAGTGAAAATCATGCCGTTGCGGCCGTTGCGTGTCGGCATCACACAATCCATCATGTCGACTCCGCGTTCAATGGCTTCCAGTATGTTGGCGGGGGTTCCGACGCCCATCAGATATCGCGGACGGTCTTTTGGCAGAATCTCGTTGACGACTTCAATCATGTCGTACATGACTTCTGCCGGTTCGCCGACAGCCAGGCCGCCTATGGCGTTGCCGTCAGCTCCGAGTTCGGCTACGAATTCTGCCGACTCGCGCCGCAGGTCGGCGTAGGTGCAGCCTTGTACTATGGGGAAATATGCTTGAGAATGGCCGTAGTGCGGCGAGGTGGACTGATAGTGTTTCCAACCGCGTGCGAGCCATTGTTTTGTCAGGTCGAGAGAGCGGCGTGCATAACGGTAATCGGATGTGCCGGGAGGGCATTCATCCAAAGCCATCATTATGTCGGAGCCTATGATGCGCTGTATGTCAACTACGTTTTCGGGAGTGAACAGGTGTTTGGAGCCGTCTATGTGGCTGCGGAAGTGGGCGCCTTCCGGAGTAAGCTTGCGGTTGGCGCTCAGCGAGAATACCTGAAAGCCTCCGCTGTCGGTCAGAATCGGGCGTTCCCAGCCGTTGAAGCGGTGGAGTCCTCCGGCTTTACCAATGACGTCCATTCCCGGCCGGAGGTAAAGATGGTACGTGTTTCCGAGAATAATCTGGGCTTTGATGTCGTCGCGAAGTTCGTGCATGTGCACGCCTTTTACACTGCCTAATGTTCCCACAGGCATGAAAATAGGCGTTTCGATGGTTCCGTGATCGGTTGTAATTACTCCGGCACGCGCGGCGCAGTTCTCGGCAGTCTTTATAAGGTCGAATTTCATTCCGTTTTTTTATCGTCGTTTAATCGCACAAAGTTACGAATTTTAGCCGATAATTTGGGCTGTAAAATCAATCGTCGAATAAAAAAGGCAGGCTGCACGGCCTGCCTTTTTTATTCGACGATTGATTTCAGATGCGTTCGAGGACGGTTGCGATGAGATCGCGTATGCCTGATTTGTAGTTGGGGTTAGCCTCTGTTTTGAAGCGGTTGGCTATGATTGAGCATACGGTCATTGCTTTGTGTCCCATAAGTTTGCCGAGTCCCTGCAGCGGAGCCGACTCCATTTCATAGTTGGTTATACGGCGTCCGCGGTGTTCGAATGCCTCTATGCGGCGGTTGAGGTCGGGGTTGGCCAGAGGCAAGCGTAGCTCGCGGCCCTGAGGCCCGTAAAATCCTACGGCGGAGATTGTGTTTCCGCGCACCATGTCGTCGCGGCCTATGCGTTCCACAAGTTCAGGGTCGGCATCTACTACGTATGGTTTTGCCCATAGAGGGTTCCACCCGCTTTGTTCGCAGAGATCGTGCTCGAAATCGAGGTCGGCTACCTCGTTTCGCCCTGCGTAATAGTTGAGCACGCCGTCGAATCCTATCGATTTTTCGGCGATGACGGGAGTGCCGAGGCTCAACTCCGGCTGAAGTGCTCCGGAAGTTCCTATGCGTACCATGGTGAGTGTGCGATGTGTGTCGCGTACTTCGCGGGTGGTAAAGTCGATGTTTGCCAGAGCGTCGAGCTCGTTGATTACGATGTCGATGTTGTCAGGGCCTATGCCATGGCTGAGGCACATGATAGGTTTCCCTTTATATGTTCCGCCTATGGTGTGGAATTCACGTGATGACACTTCGAATGTGCGTGTGTCGAAAAATTCGGCGACCATGTCGACGCGTGCAGGATCGCCTACAAGGATGATACGGTCGGTAAGCTGTTCAGGACGCAGATGGAGGTGGAATACGGATCCGTCGGGATTGATGATGAGTTCGGATTCTGGGATTATTTTCTTATTCATGGTTTTGTGAGAGGGAGAGAATGTTTTTTGTTATGTTATGTGGTAATCAAATATAAAACAATCGGGAAAGCCTTTTGGCTCAGTTCTTTGATGACGTCGTATAGTGGCCGCCTGGAACCGGTATTATAAGGTCGTCCATTTCCATCTCGAACAGAATGGAACTGAGGCGCGAATAGGGCAGGCCGAGCGCTACGCACATTTCGTTGACTGTTGCTTCCGGTCGTTTTTTTATCATGTCAAGCACAGCCTGTTGCTCTTCGTTCAGTTCGAGTTTCATTTCGGTCTGGGTGCCTTCAGAGCTATGACGGGCTTGCCATCCGAGTGCGTCTATCAGATCTCCGGCATCGCGGAGCATAAGCGCGATATTGGATGCGATAAGAGCGTTGCATCCCCGGCTGTAGGTGTCGCTTACCCGTCCGGGCATTGCCATTACTTCGCGGTTATAGGCCGATGCCATGCGTGCAGTGGCAAGAGCGCCGCCTTTTATGTCGCTTTCGACCACTACGGTCACATCGGCCATGCCTGCGACTATGCGGTTTCTGGCAAGGAAGTTGCCGCGGTGTATGCTGTCGGAAGAGCAATATTCGGTGATAAGTGCGCCGCCTTCACGTATGATTTGGGTGGCGGTAGCGCGGTGGTCGGCGGGGTAGAGCGTGTTCAGACCGTGCGCCAGTACGGCGACAGTGGGTACTTTTTCTGTGAGTGCGGCGCGATGGGCGGTTACATCAATGCCATAAGCCAGACCGCTGACAATTAACAAGTTTTTCGGACCGAGCGCTGATGCGAGGTCTTTTACAAGACGTGTTGTAAAATCCATCCCATAGGCTGTCGCATGTCGGGTGCCGACTATCGATATCACGTGGGGGCTGTCGAGTTGCGCTTCGCCGAGGGTGTATAGCATTGCAGGAGCGTCGTCGCATTCACGCAAGCGTTGAGGATATCCGTCATAGTCGGCAAACATGGCGCGTATCTTGTTGTCGTTGACGAATGCGGTTTCCATTTCTGCATTCCGAAGGCAGGCGTCACGTCGCGCGCTGTCAAAGAATGTCGCTTTGATGCCTGTAATGGCCGAAAGAGTGGAGGCCTCACGGCAAAAGAACATTTCCGGTGAAATACCCCGTGCCGAGAACTGGGCGACTGTACCGCGTGTCATGTTGCGGTAAGATGCCATGGCTATCTGATATGTCAGTTCTTCATCGGGTTTCATCGGCATTGGCAGGTATTATTGGAGAAAGCGGCTGAACGCGCGGGCGAGAACTTCGCCGCGTGTCAGACGTCCGTTTTCCAGACATGCCACCTCGACGCGGGCGCGTACGACGGGCAGTCCCTCCGGGGTAAAGATATCCTGGATGAAAACGAACAGAGGTCCTTTGCGAGTAAGCTTCAGTTTGCTTACCATGCTCTGTCCCAGGCCGAGCGGATGCTTGTAGTCGATTTCCACACGGGAAAGAACCGGATATATGCCGTCGGCGTGCATGCGGGCGAACGACAGACCCGCCCATTCACAGAATTCGTGGCGTGTCACTTCCAGATAATGAAGATAGTTGGCATTGTTGACAATCCCTTCGGCGTCGACTTCATAGTCACGCACTTTCATCGGAAGTTCGAATATGTAATTATCGTCGGTATGGTTCATCGTTCTGCAAAAATAACGAAAAAAATCAGTTCGCCAAAAAAGCCCTTGCTGACGAATTTCCGCATGCCGTGTGGCCTTTTAAAAAAAAATAGCTATCTTTGCATGTCTAACGACACGAACGTTGTACATCTTAATATGAAAGCATGTTTTATGGGCTTGGGCTATATTGGCCTGCCTACAGCAATAATAGCTGCCATGAATGGCGTGAAGGTGACAGGCGTCGATATCAATCCGTCGGTTGTCGAGAAAACCAACGCCGGGCAGTTGCATATAGTGGAACCCGGTTTGAGCGATCTGTTGAATCAGGTTATCGCTTCCGGAGCTTTGAAAGCATCGCTGACGCCTGAAGTCAGCGACGCTTATTTCATTGTCGTGCCTACGCCGTTCAAAGGCAATCACGAGCCGGATGTTTCTTTTGTGGAATCGGCTACGCGTTCCGTTATACCCTTTCTCAAGGAAGGCGATCTCTATGTGATCGAGTCGACATCGCCGGTAGGCACTACCGAAATCATGGCTAATTTTATTTTCCGTGAACGTCCGGAGCTGGAAGGCAAGATATACATAGCGTATTGTCCCGAACGGGTTCTGCCGGGCAATGTCATATATGAGTTGATTCATAACGATCGTGTCATAGGCGGTATCAATCCGGAATCGACAGAGAAAGCCCGTGAATTTTATTCTAAATTCGTTCAGGGCGAACTTCATTCCACCAATGCCCGTACGGCTGAGATGTGCAAGCTTACCGAGAACTCTTCCCGCGACGTACAGATAGCGTTTGCCAATGAACTGTCGTTTATATGTGACCGTGCGGGAATCAATGTCTGGGAGCTTATAGATTTGGCCAACAAGCATCCGCGAGTGAATATTCTTCAACCCGGTTGTGGGGTCGGAGGGCATTGTATTGCAGTTGATCCCTATTTCATAACAAATGCTTATCCTAAAGAAGCGCGGCTTATAGCCGATGCCCGTGCCGTAAACAATTACAAGGCGGACTGGTGTGCTGAAAAAGTTGTCAACGCAATGTTGCGCTTCGAGGTCGAAAACGGCCGTAAGCCTGTTGTGGCTATGATGGGCGTGGCATTCAAACCTGATATCGACGATCTGCGCGAGAGTCCGGCGAAATATATCATAAGTAAGGTGATGGTATCCTGCAACAATGCCCGTATACTTGTGGTTGAACCTAATGTGGCGGAACATCACGTGTTCAAGCTCACCCCCTACCGTCAGGCCTATGCCGAAGCCGATATAGTGGTGTTCCTGACTGCACATACGCCTTTCAAATCGCTTCCGTGGTCAGAGGATAAGAAAATACTCGATTTTTGCGGAATATTTCGCCGCTGAAAGCGGTATGACGGCAGCCTCGTAGAGGATGGCGCCTGTCTGTTTTTACATAAACCATTATTTCATGACTTATACCGCTTCTGCATGTCCCGAAAGGGTTGATCTTAAAGGTGTAAAGGTTTATCCTTTCGCATCGGCCGACGCCCTTATCGATTATGCCGATAGCAAAAAGGGTATTCTTGTGGCTGTTAACGCAGAGAAAATACTGAATGCCACAGATCAGACCCGCGATATAATCAATTCGAACATAGCCTATTGCGATGGATCCGGAGCCGTGCTTGCCGCACGTCAGAAAGGAGCCTTATCCGCAAACAAGATTGCGGGTTGCGAGCTTTGGCTGAAAATTATAGGACGCTATCATTCTCAGAAATCTTTTTATATAATCGGCGCTTCTCCTGAAGTCAACGCTGCTACGGTATCGAAACTCATGGACGAGTTCCCTGATATAAATATAGTCGGATATCGCGACGGCTTTCTGAATGATTCCGCTGAACGCGAAGCTCTTATCGCCGATGTGGCTGCAAAACGTCCCGATGTTGTTTTTGTGGCTATGGGATCACCACGGCAGGAAATACTGATGTCGGAGATGTTTGCGCGTCACCGTGCGATATATCAGGGGCTTGGTGGCAGCTTTGATGTCTATACCGGCAATGTCAGGCGTGCGCCAAAGTGGTGGATTGACCACAATCTTGAATTCGCATATCGTCTTATCAGGCAGCCTAAAAGAATTTCCCGCAATATAAAGTTTGTGAAATTCGCATGGTGGTTGCTTTTTCGCCGTTTTTAAATTTTTATCATTCTAATACCCTCTACAACACAGATTCAGATGAAGAAAATAATGCTTATTTTCGGCACACGCCCTGAGGCCATAAAAATGGCCCCTCTTGTAAAAACTTTACAGGCTCGTCCGGAGAGCTTCACTACAATCGTCGCTGTCACCGGACAACATCGTCAGATGCTTGACTAGGTGTTGCGTCTGTTCGACATTGTTCCTGACTATGACCTTGATATAATGAAGCAGGGGCAGGATCTTACCGATGTCACATGCCGCATCCTGACGGGAATGCGCGATGTGTTGGGTGAGGCAAAACCTGACGTGGTGCTTGTCCATGGCGATACGTCGACTTCGACAGCTGCGGCGCTCAGCGCATTCTACGCTCATATACCGGTTGGGCATGTCGAGGCCGGTTTGCGTACTGGTGATATATATTCCCCATGGCCTGAGGAGATGAATCGTCGAATGACAGGACGTATAGCGACATATCATTTCTCTCCGACCGAAACCAGTCGTGATAATCTTTTACGCGAGAATGTTGATGGACGTTTTATATCAGTAACCGGTAATACTGTTATTGACGCGCTCCACATGGTGGTGGACAAAATAGACGGCGATTCATGCCTGGAAAGTAGTATATGTGACGGCCTTGCCGCTGCCGGTTATGATCTTCGGACACGTCTTGCTGACGGAACCCGTCGTCTGGTGCTTGTCACAGGGCATCGTCGGGAAAATTTTGGAACCGGATTTCTCAATATCTGCAATGCGATAAAGGATCTGGCTGCAAAGTATCCCGAGGTCGATTTCGTTTATCCCATGCACCTCAATCCGAACGTGCGTCGTCCGATTGCGGAGGTGTTCTCCGATATAGAGCATGCCAATGTGTTTTTTATAGAACCTCTTGAATATCTGCCATTTGTTTACATGATGAAGCGAAGCTATCTTATAATTACCGATAGTGGAGGCATACAGGAGGAAGCGCCGTCGCTTGGCAAGCCTGTTCTTGTTATGCGCGATGTTACAGAGCGTCCTGAGGCTCTTGAGGCCGGAACTATAAGGCTGGTGGGAACAGACCGGGATAAGATTTTCAATGAGGCGTCGCATTTCCTCGATGATAAAAAATATTACGAGGATAATTCGCTTATAGCCAATCCTTATGGCGACGGTCAGGCTTGCAGCCGCATAGCCGATGTCCTTGATTCGATTCCGATGGGTTCTTAAACTTCTCCGAATTCATTCACCAGCGCTTCGAAGCGTCTGGCTACAGCCTCGCCCAATCGCGCCATTGAGGCGCGCACGCGCTTGAGGCTTTTCTTTTGCATGTCGCCGCTTTTTGAGTAAAAACAGTCGGCATAACAGATAAGGCGTTCCAGTGTTGTCTGAGGCATGTAGTCGCGTGTCGGGTCAAGCGGAAGTTGCTGGGCGATTATGTCGTCGGCGGTCAGTCCGGCTCCGGTATGTCGTTCGGCCACACGAGCCAGATATTCGTCGACGCCGTCGCTTCGCAGTAGGTCGGCGCCGATGATTCCGTGCCGCATATACGGTTCTGTTCCGTGGCAGTCAAGTGCGGGAGCGTCGGTAAATATTATCCCGATGTCGTGAAGCATGGCTGCTGCCTCTATAGAGTCCGGTGCAATTCCAAGCAGTCGTTCGGCGTTTATTCTCAGGGCAAGATCTCTTACTTGTCCTGAGTGTGTCAATAAAATCCCGCGGACAATGCTGTCCGCGGGATAATATTTGTCGATTTCTGTCTTATAGTCAGGTTTGCCGGCCATAAGTTTCGTGCTTATTCTACAATTGTGTTCCAGTTGTGGGTGTCTTCCTCTTCGCCGAGTCGGATTGCATTCAGCTTATTGTAAAGAATCGTGCTGATTTTGCCGGGTTTCCCGTCTTTTGCGATAATGAACTTCTCGCCGGTATTGAGGTCGTCGATTTCGCCTATGGGAGATATTACAGCTGCGGTGCCGCATGCGCCGGCTTCGGTGATTTCCCGAAGTTCATCAACAGTTATATGTCGGCATTCCACTTCGATGCCAAGATCTTTGGCCAATGTCTGCAATGACATGTTGGTTACTGAAGGCAGAATGGAATCCGAAGCCGGAGTGATATATTTGCCGTCTTTGATGGCGAAGAAGTTGGCGGGACCGCACTCGTCGAGGTATTTCTTTTCTTTGGGGTCGAGATATAGTACGGCAGAATAACCCAGATCATGAGCCTTAACTCCTGCCGACAGCGATGCGGCGTAGTTGCCGCCTGTTTTCCAACGGCCGGTGCCTCGAGGCGCAACGCGGTCGTATTCACGCATTATGCAGATTTTTGTATTCTGGAAACCGCCTTTGAAGTACGGGCCTACTGGTGTGACGAATACTATGAACTGGTATTCGTCGGCCGGTTTCACGCCTACGCGCGCGCTTGTTCCTATTTCAATAGGGCGCAAGTATAACGATGCCCCGGAGCCGTATGGCGGTATAAAACGTTCGTTGAGTTTGACTACCTTTATGCACATCTCTTTGAATAATTCCAAGGGGATGGGTTCCATCATGATGCCCTTGGCTGATTCTCTCATACGGCGGGCATTGTCTTCGAGGCGGAAAATGCGGATTTTGCCGTCTTTTCCGCGAAAAGCCTTGAGACCCTCGAAGATTTCCTGGCCATAATGCAAGGCCGTGGCGGCCATGTGCATGTTTATGGTTTCGGATTGGCTCACCTCGATAGGGCCCCACTTTCCGTCGCTGAAAGTGCAACGTACATTGTAATCGGTAGGGTAGTAGCCGAAGGGGAGTTTGCCCCAGTCAATTTCGTTATCCATTTCGATGATTTGTAGAATTAGTTCGATGCAAATTTATACATTAATTGTGAATAACAAAGAAAAACACGATTAAAATGCTTTTATCAAGGTGAAAAATACACATAAGGAATGGAAATGTGCCAATATGCGCTTTTATTGATGCTATTTCCTCTTCTTTAATATTTATATATAGGCTTAGATCACTTCTAAATTTTTTGTTGTCCGGATTTATGCTATGCGATTTTTTGTTTGTTTTGTGTGGATTGTCCTTGTTGAGCTGTTTTGGCGTATTTCTTTGGATTTTAGGGCTTTGTAGCAATATACTCGGGGCGTCTATTGTAAATGGATGTTAAATACATGTTTTTAAGCATAGATTTATATGAAAAAATTTGGATAATACGGAATGGAGGTGTAATTTTGCACTCGCTTTCGGAGATAAGCCCGGCGG
>Ga0209064_1000936_pt1 | contig 56278 bp, 46 predicted proteins | sample Inofromicrocosms_FD_187498 | JGI IMG/M metagenome (GOLD analysis project Ga0209064, IMG submission 187498) | Mouse cecum microbial communities from Vienna, Austria - Inoculum for glucosamine and mucus D2O microcosms (SPAdes) (version 2) | ecosystem: Host-associated > Mammals > Digestive system >...
CTATGAAGTTAAAGAAGTCCATCCATGCCTTGCTCAAAAGGGGTATAAAATCAATTGGTTAAATTGAAGATGAGACTATTTGTAAAAATAGCTCCTAGAATTTTGGGAATTCAGGTTTTACTTCAAATCCCAGCCTTTGTCCTGCACGTAATCCTTCATATACGTGCGTCTTTCCTTCTTCATATAGCCGATCATATTCTCAGTCCAATCCACGTTTTTAGCGTTGGAGCTTCTGGATTCGTAGTATTTGCGCATCAACTCGTTATAGCGCTTCATTACTTCGGGATCAGGCTCACGATAGCTGTTTTCCATAAACGTGACGGCAGCCGGCATACGCGGTTTAAGACCCGCATGCTCAGCCGGATGACCAAACGCAAGCCCAAATACCGGGAACACGTTTTTCGGCAGCGCCAAGAGGCGATCGATTTCCTGGATGCCGTTGCGGATGCCGCCGATGTAGCAGCCGCCCAAGCCTAAAGATTCCAATGCGGCAAAGGCGTTCTGCGCCATAATGCCCGCATCCTGAATGCCGACAAGAAATTGTTCATTCCAGCCTAAATCCGATTCAGGAAATTCCACCTGATTGCGATGGTAGTCCGCGCAGAAAATCCAGAGTTCCGGCGCCTGCGCAACATGTTTCTGATTACCGGCAAGCACCGCAACCTTTTCTTTAAGCGCCTGTTCCGTAATGCGGATAATCGACGTAACTTGAAGAAAACACGATGTGGACGCACTCTGAGCCGCTCTGAAAATAGCAGCGATATCTTCGTCGGAAACTTTTTCATCAGTAAAATTGCGGCATGATGCATGGTTCAGCATCGTGTCAATCGTCGGATTTCGAGAGTACTTTTCCATCTTTTTCTCCTTTACGCAAAGAACGATTCAATCCTAAACAGAAAAAAGGCCCGATCCGAAAACCGAGCCTTTAAAACTAAGAAAAAATCTTAGAAGAATATGTAGCGAATCGCAAAACCCGCGACCACTGAAGCGAACGTGGCGACAAATCCGGGGATGATGTACGAGTGGTTGACAACCCACTTGCCGATCTTTGTCGTTCCGGTATTGTCAAAGGCGACGCCCGCAAGCAGAACGCCAGTACTCGGAATAATGAAGTAACCGCAGACCGCAGGATACATTGCAACCAAGGTATGCCCGTCAATGCCGAGCGCGATACCAAGCGGAACCATCGCACCGACTGTGGCGCCCTGGCTGTAGGTCAGAGCAGAAACAATGAACATCGCGATCGCAAAGAGATAAGGTCTGCTGCCGACGATTTCAGCAACTTCACTCTTAATCATCGGAAGGTTGTTTGCAATCCATGTATCAGACATCCATGCCAATCCGAAAATTGTCACAACGCCCATCATGCCGGCTTTAAAGACCGAGCAGCTCGTGATTTTTCCGGGATCGGCGCTGCAGAACATCACCATAAGTCCGGCAGAAATCAGCATCACGATTTCAATCATCTGGGTCATGCCGACCGTCATCGATTTGCCTGCCGCATTTGTGACGTGCGGACGCAGTTCCGGGAATGTTCCGATCAGCACCACGGCAAGTGCGGAAATAAGGAAAATCGCGACGGAAAGTTTCGCCTTAGAGGAGACTTCCTTCATTTTTGTTTCCGCGACACCCGCATCCATATCTTTGAAAAGACCTTCCGCAACTTTCTTCTGATACTCAGGATCCTGATCGAGCTCCAATCCTTTCTTGTAGACGGAAAGCGCGCCGATAAATAAACCAATCAGTGTCGCGGGAACAATAATGACCAAAATATCGAAATACGTCACACCCAGAGGTGCGAGGAAAGCGACCATCGCAACCGTCGCCGCGGAAATCGGGCTTGAAGGCACCGCATGCTGAGAGGCAATAACGGAAATCGAAATCGGTCGTTCGGGACGAATGCCGGTTTCTCTGGATACTTCTGAAATAACAGGAAGAAGGTTATAGAGAACGTTTCCGGTGCCTGCCATGAAAGTGAAGAGCCAGGCAATCAGCGGCGCAAAGAAAACGATATGCTTCGGATCACGTTTGAGCATGCGTTCGGCCACGCGAACTAACACGTCCATACCGCCTGCGGTTTGAAGCGTTGCCGCTGCAAGCACCACCGCGGTCATGATCAGCATCACGTTGATCGGAGGATTAGAGGGCGCAAGTCCGAATCCGTATACAAGGACCGCAAGGCCCATGCCGCCCGCCATACCAAAGAAGATGCCGCCCCATCGCGCACCGATAATCATCGCCAAAATGACGACTAGAAATTCAGCTGCAAACATAGCGCCTCCTATTTAGCAAGAGCCGCAAGCTCGTTGGTGAGACGCTCCAGATTCTCTTTAGCTTCCTGAACCTGAGTCTTTCTCAGCGTGAGTTTTGCGTTGTCTCTTTCAAGGTGCAGCGCCAAGCGATCCAGCTGACGTTTCACTTCATCCGTATTGGAGCCGCCGATCGTCTTCTTGGCCTGAGCGTTCTTACTCGGATCAAGCGCTTCCTGAATCAGCTCATTGGTCAGCGTAGTCGTGCGGCCTAAGAGTGTCTGATAGATCGGATTCAAATCGTCTGTTGTGATTTCATTGGCGAACTTCTGCTTCTCCTGCATATAACCCACCAGCATCGCAACCACGCCGTGCGCGGAACGGAAAGAAATTCCGTCGTGGCGCACCATGTAGTTTGCAAGTTCGGTAACCGTACAGAAATTGCCGACGGCGTTTTCGCGCATACGTTCCCGCTTGAGCGTCAGTGTCTTCACGGTCACATTGATGAGCGCGATATCGGCTTCAAATTCCTGCATGCCGGTCCAGACAAAGCGCATCGCCTCAGTAGAGGAATCGCGGCAGTGCGTGAACGGAATATTTTTGAGAACACTGAACACGGATACAAAGAACGCTTCAAGATGCGCGGCTTTGCCTTTAACATGCTCCAGAGTCATCGGATTCTTCTTCTGCGGCATGATCGAAGAGCAGACCGCGCAGGAGTCATCCACTTCAACATAGCCATATTCCGGTGTCGACCAGATATAAAGGTCGTAGGCAAAACGCGACAGGGTGTTCGATGCGATCGCGAAAGCAGAAAGAATATCCATGCAGTAGTCACGGGAAGCGGTGCAGTCGATCGAATTCTGCATCGGCTCATCAAAGCCGAGAAGCTCCGCGGTTCTTTCGCGATTAATCATGAAGGTCGTTGAACCCATGGAACCGCCGCCAAGCGGGCAGATGTTCAGAGATTCCCAAGCGTTTTCAATTCTTCTGAAGTCGCGTTCCAGCGCGTTGAGAATACCCGAAAGGTAGTGACCGAAAGTAATCGGCTCTGACGGCTGCATATGAGTGTAGCCTGACATGACAGCGTCGCGGTTTTTGTCGGCTAAATCCAAGAGGCTTTGGCGCAGTTCATTAAATGAAGCACAGAGCTTGAGGTAAAAACCTCTGATATCCATTCTCTGCTCGCAGGCGAAGAGGTCGTTGCGGGAACGCGCTGTATGCTGCTGTCCGCCGATTTCCGGCCCGGTCTGTTCCAGAAGATAGCGCTCGAGGTTGAAATACAGATCCTCCACATTGGGATTGATTTCAAACTCCGGATGTTCCTGCATCGCGGCAATACGCTGCGTGCATTCAAGAATAGAGGCCGCGACGTCCTGCTTAATAATGCCCTGCTCCGCAAGCATAATGACATGCGCTTTGTTGATATCGAGAATCGTCTGATAACTTCTCTCTAAATCCTGTGCGATGGCGGGACCGATGAGGTATTTCACGACCTCGGTCGCCGGTTTCTTCTTAATTTTTCCGCGATGTTTCTCGTCCATGGTTTGTCTCCTTGGTTGATGAATTGAATTAGGACAAAAATATTTTTATCTCAGGCGATGGCAATCGGAAAATAACTTAGAAAAATTCGATAATAATTTTTTAATTATTCGATGTTTTATGCAAAAATTTATTATCGAAACAAAGAATTATGTACCCGGAGAAACGTCATGCTTTTCGGAACGCACACCAAAGTTTTTATTGCCGTCGTCGAACAGGGCAATATTCAGGAAGCCGCCTCCGTTCTCAAAATCTCCCAATCCTCTGTCTCTTATCACCTAAAGGAGCTTGAAAAAGAAGTCGGCTTTCAGCTCTACGACCGAAGCCAAAAGCCGAATCATCTGACGGAAGAAGGCGCTTTGCTTTTCAGAGAGCTTCGGCAGGAGCGAGAGCATCTTGCGCGCACACTCGGAAAGCTAAGATCAGGCTGCTCGATTCGGCCGACATTGCGATTCGGAATTGTTGAAAGCCTTGCTCGCAATCTCGGAGCATCTGTCATTGAGAATCTCGCCTCGCGTTTATCTTCTATCGTTATGGTCACCGGAACCTCGGAGCGTCTCTACAGCAAACTCAAGCACCGAGACATTGATTGGGCGATCACAAGCAGACTGCCGGACGCGTCCGAATTTTTGACGCAGAAACTGTTTTCCGAACCCTCCGTCCTTGCGGTTCCTCTGTCTATGGATTTTGGAGCAAAGGCTGTCAGCTGGCAGGATTTAAAGTTCTGCGGTCTGCCGCTGCTGCGTTATATCCGCTCCTCCGGCGGACACAAAATCACGGAATCACTGCTGGGCGCTCTTTCCGTAGATCTTCCCGTCAAAATTGAAGTGGATGACGGCGCGTCATGCTGAAGCTGATCGCTGAAGGCCTCGGCTGGTCTTTTATACGGCCTGCGACTTTAATTCAGCACCTGGAACTTACTGAGCGCATCAGAATTCTGCCGATGCCCAACCCCGTGATGCAGCGCCAGCTTATTCTCGCATACCGCAAAGACATCGACCCGCAGATGCGGGACGAAATTTTAGTCATCTGCGATCGATTTTATAAAGAGACACTGCACCCGGAAATTATCAGACTTGCACCCTGGCTTGCCGCATCCTTACCCGCTTCATAAAGTAAAAGCCTGATCATCTGTTAGGACAATCAGGCTTGTCTGTCTGTTTATTTGTGGGGCTCAGCCACCGGAATCGGAACAGCATCGGAGTTTATTTCCGGATTCGGAATCTCTTCCGGAGAATCCGGCTTTCTCAAAGGAAGCGGAACTGAGGAGGAAGTCTCCGGAGCCGCCTGGACTTGTTCCTTCTTCAGCTTTTCGGCTTCTTCTAAGTCTTTGATCGCCTGCTCTTCTTCAATCAGCGCCTGATCAATCCAGCCGCCGCCAAGGGACTGATAGATCTGACCGATGGAGCTCAACGCTCTTGCCTTAACTTCCGCAAGCTGAATTTCCTGCGGAAGCAGAGACTGCTCAGCCTGCAGAACTGTCACGTAACCGGTGTAGCCGCCCTGATACTGAGCGGTCGCGAGCTTCTGATATTCCTGAAGGCTCTTGACCAGCGCCCTCTTCGTGCGAAGCTCAATGACCGCGTTCTCACGGCTGCTGAGCGCGTTATCCACATCGGCAAACGCCTGCGCGACCGCTAACTGATAAGCCGCCAACATCGCTTTCTGCTGCGCTTCAGCACTCTTTACACCTGCCGTAACGGCGCCCCAGCGGAAGATCGGACCGGTAAACGAACCGGTATAACTCCACATGTGCGATGGGCTCTTAAATAAATTATGCAGCTCGTCACTGGCGTAGCCCAATCCCGCTGAGAGCGAAATGGTCGGGAAATAAAGCGCTTTAGCCGCTCCGATATCCGCGTTCGCTGCCTTTAACGTCTCTTCAGCCTCAACAATATCCGGCCGCTGCGTCAGAAGATCACTCGGAATACCGGCCGCAATCACCGGTGTGCTCAGTTCATCAAGCTTCTTGAACTGAGGCATCGCCTTCGGAGCGATACCGGTCAGAATCGATAGAGAATTGATCAGTTCCGTGCGGTTCTGCCGAATCTGAGGAATCTGAACCATGGCGCTTTCCCACTGAGAACGCGCCTGCGCGACTTCCATCTCGGAAACATTGCCGTACTGGAAGCGAAGCTTGAAGAGCTTGTACGTTTCAAAGTAACTTTCCGCTGTCGCGACGTCAATTCGATACTGTTCGTCAGCGGCAAGAATTGAAAAATAAGTGCTGACCACCGAACCGATCACAGAAGCGATCGCGGCTTTATGCGCAGCCTGTGCGGACCGATAGGAAGCAACCGCAGATTCAGTCTGTCTGCGGATGCGTCCCCAGAGATCAATTTCCCAGGAAGCGTTTGCCAAACCCTCATAGGTTGTAATGGCTTTACCGTCCATCATGGCGCCCGTCACAGTATTGAGACTTTGGCGGGCCTTTCCGCCGTCACCGCTGTAGGAGAGCTGCGGGAAGAGACTCGAGCGGGATACGGTCACCTGGGCGGCCGCCTTCTCTACATTCGCCATAGTCTGCTGCAGAGTGCGGTTGTTCGCGATCGCTTTGGATACCAGGTAATCCAAAGCCGGATCGTTGTACTGCCGCCACCAGCGGGCGGTCAGCCAGTTAGAGGCGTCAACCTGCCCGTGGATGTTCCTGAAGTTCTCAGGAACCGGCACAACCGGTCTTTCATAATCGGGACCGACCGCGCAAGAGGAAAGAAACAGCGCGGACGACACGGCCGCCGCCAAAATCAGGAATCTTCTTTTCATTGTTTTCCTCCTTCTTTGCCGTCGTCTTTAGCATCAGCCTTTTGCGACTGTTCATTGGCCTGCTCCAGCTTTTCCGCGATCTTATTGTCCTTGCGTTTGAGCGCGCGCTGAGCTTCTTCATCCGAAACCGCGTCTTCGGCATGGACATTATCCTCGCGCTGCTTGTCAGTCAGGGATTCAATGCCGACCTTCTGATCCTCGGTTGCTTCCGGATTGAAATCCGGAGAGTTGGTGATCGTCAGAGTGCCGTCGGGTGATACCTTAACATCAGCTTTCGGGTCATACACGGTACCCGGTCCTTTGAGGATTGCAAGGCGCAGTTTGTCAGTGATCGGAATATTGCGCTCAGCTAATTTAGCGGCAAGTTTCACCGCGCTCTTAGCGCCGCGGCGTTCCGCCCATCCTTCAAACCAAACATAGAAGATCGGGACAAAGAGCAGCGCAAGTGTAGACACGCCAATCATGCCGCCCACAATACCGGTACCGAGAGAGTGTCTCGAAGCGGCGCCCGCGCCTGTCGCAACCGCAAGCGGGAGTGTGCCGCCGATAAACGCAAGAGACGTCATGATAATCGGACGGAAACGAAGCTCGCCCGCGTCAATAGCCGCACGCACCAAATCCATACCCTTGTTTCTGAGTTCAACCGCGAACTCGACGATAAGAATCGCGTTCTTTGCCGCCAAACCGATCATCACCAGCATACCGATTTGGAAGTAAACATCGTTCTCAAGTCCTCTCGCCCATGTCGCAACCAGTGCGCCGATCACGCCGAACGGAACCGCCAGAATGACGGAGCCCGGAAGCGCCCAGCTTTCATACTGCGCGGCAAGCACGAGGAACACGAGCAGCAGACCGAAAGCAAACACCACCGCTGACGATGAGCCTGAAGACTGCTGTTCATAACTGATGCCGCTCCAGCCGTAGGTATAGCCCTGCGGAAGTGTTTCGGCAGCGACTTCTTCCAACGCCTTCATACCTTGGCCGGAAGAGTAGCCCGGAGCCGCATTGCCAATCACCTGAGCCGCTGGGAATCCGTTAAAGTGCGGCAACAGCGTCGGTCCGCTCGTGTATTCCGTTGTAATCACGGAACTCAGCGGAATCATCTCGCCCTTGTTGTTGCTGACATAGAGCTTGGAAATATCATCCGGGCTTTCGCGATAACGCGGTTCAGCCTGAATAATCACAAACCACACGCGGGAGAACTGACTGAACTGGCTCGCAATGGCAGAACCGAACTGACTCTGAAGCGTGTCGAACACGCTTTGCGTATCCAATCCGAGAAGCTTTGCCTTGTCTTTGTCGTACGTGATCTTTAGCTGCTGATTGGAAGCGCTGAATGTCGAAGTAAGAGCCGTCAGCTCAGGACGCTGACGCGCGGCGGCAAGGAATTTTTCCAGGTTCTCGCCAAGCTGCACCGGAGAGCCGCTCGCGGTGTCCTGAATCCAGAACTCAAAACCGCCCGTAGTACCCAAGCCCGGAATCGCAGGCGGGTTAATCGGGACCACCAAACCGGAAAGCTGAGAAGACATGCCCATGCGCTGCATATCCTGCATAATCGCGTTCGCATTCATCTTTTCCGCTGTCTTCGCGTTCTTATATCGTTCTGAGAACGGAGAAAGCGTCATGAAGTACGTACCGGCGTTGGTCTTCATACCGCCGTCAATCAGCGAGAAACCGGAGACGGAGTTTCTGGTCTCAACGCCCTTGATCGGTTCGAAAGCTTTATCCACGGTCTGCATCATCGTCGAGGTTCTCTGCAGACTCGCTGACGGCGGAAGCATGATGGCCGCAACCACATAACCTTGGTCTTCGCTGGGCACAAAGCCTGTCGGCAGCACTCGGAAGATCGAGAAAATGCTGACCATCATCGCGCCAAAAAGCACCACCACTAAAAGTGTTCTTCTAAAGAGCGCCCTTGTCCAGCCGCCGTATTTAACCGTCAAAATACCGAAGAGACGGTTAAATTGATAGAAGAATCCTTTTGTCTTCGGTTCGGAATGACTCAGCCAGCTTGCACAAAGCGCAGGCGTCAGCGTAAGTGCCACAAAACCGGAAATCGTGACGGAAATCGCAATCGTGATCGCGAACTGCTTATAGAGCATACCGGTCGTTCCCGCCATGAATGCCGCAGGAATAAAGACGCTCGCGAGAACCAGTACGGTTGCGATAATCGGGCCGGAAACCTCAGACATAGCCGCGATCGTCGCGTCCACCGGGTTCATCGCCTTTTCCGACATATTTCTCTCGACGTTCTCCACCACCACAATGGCGTCGTCCACCACCAAGCCGATCGCGAGCACCAAGCCGAAGAGCGTCAGCAGGTTGATGCTGAAGCCCAGCGCAAGCATACCGATAAAGGTACCCGTCAAAGCGACCACAATGGCCGTACAGGCAATCGCTGTAGATTTGAAACTCTGCAGGAAGATATAGATAACCGCAATAACCAGCAGAACAGCTTCAAATAAGGTCTTAATCACCTCTTCAATAGAAATACGGACGAAATCCGTGGTATCCATTGCAACCTTATATTCAAGCCCTTCCGGGAAACTCTTCTTGAGTTCCGTTAACGCTTTGCGCACATTGTCAGATACGTCGAGCGCGTTGGCGCCTGCCTGCTGATACACAGCAATCAGCGCCGCCGGCACGCCGTTCATATTGGCGGTTGCCTCATAGCTTCTTGAACCCACCGCGACTCTTGCGATGTCTTTCACACGCACGATCGCGCTGCCGTCCTGATTGGATCGGACAATGATGTCCTCGTAGCCCTTCGGATCAACTGAAGGAGAAGGTGCGATGATCGGGAAGGTCTGAATCGTTGAGGGCAGAGAGGGAGCAGCACCGATGTTGCCTGCTGCAAACCGGCTGTTCTGTTCGGAAATCGCCGATGTCACATCAGAAGTTGTAATGCCCAGCGAAGCCATTCGATCGGGGTTAAGCCAAATACGCATCGCCTGATCCGCATTACCCAAAATCGCTGATTGTCCGGCGCCCTTCACGCGCTTGATCGCGTCCATTACGTAAACATTGGCGTAATTGTTGATGTAGTCGCGCGAGTACCTCTTATCAGGACTGTAGATACCAACCAGCATCAAAATCGAAGACGAACGCTTTTCGATCGTCAGGCCGTTGGTAATGACCTCTGAAGGCAGATACGGCTGAGCGATGTTGACACGGTTCTGGACCTGAACCTGAGCGATATCCGGGTCCGTCCCGATCTCAAAGAACACCGTCAGCATCATCGAACCGGACGAAGACGACGTACTCTGCATGTAAATCATGTTGTCAACGCCGTTGATCTGCGTTTCGATCGGAGCGGCGACCGTATCGGCCACCGTTCTGGCGTCCGCACCGGGATAATTAGCCGTTACGGTGATCTGTACCGGCGCCATGTTCGGATACTGCTCAATCGGCAGCTGGAACATTGATAGCAGACCGGCGATAACAATCACCAGAGAGGTGACGATCGCGAAAATCGGTCGTTTAATGAAGAAGTTCGAAAACATATGCCGCCTCCCGATGATTAGTTGACAGCGTCGGAGGCAGAATCAGAGGATTTAACGCTCGTGTCCGGTTTAGCCTGATCTACTTCTTTGAGAACTTTAACAGGCGCATCTGTCGCCAAGAGCATCATCCCTTCGGTAACGACCCGATCTCCGTCCTGCAGACCGTTTGTGATCAGCCAGTCCTGACCGATCCAGCTGCCGACTTCAACCGGACGAAGCTGAGCCTTGTCATCCTTAGTAATGACCCATACAAAATGTCCCTTACTGCCCTGCTGAACCGCAATCTGAGGCACGACAATCGCATTGACGTACTTAGAGCCCTTCACAATCGCGCGAACGTACTGCTGAGGACGCAGAACATTGTCCGGGTTGTCAAAGGAAGCTCTCAGTTCAAACGTTCCGGTATCGGGATTGAAGTTCGGGCTCGAGAATGTGACACGGCCGGTGTGACCGTAAATTTCACCGCCCGCAAGCTCAAGCTGAACCTCGTAATCATGATTAGGCGGTGTTTTCAAAATACCCGCTTTCACTTCTTTCTGAATCTGCGCTTCCTGGTTCTCCGACATGGAGAATGTCACCCACATCGGAGACATGGTATAGATGGTCGCCAAGTGCGCGTTTGATGTATTGATATAAGTCCCGTCCGTCTGAAGCGCAGAGCTTGCATAACCGGTTACGGGAGAAGTAATCGTGCAGTACGAGAGATTCAGTTTCGCGCTTTCAACCTGAGCTTTAGCGTTAGACACCGCAGCACTTGTCGTCTGGAAATTTCCGACGGCCTGATCAAGGTCGGTCTGACTGAGCGCTTTCAGCTTGGCCAGCGGTCTGATACGGTCTAAATTGCGTTTTGCGACCTGATGCGCCGCTTCACTTGACGCAAGAGAGGCCTCGGCTTCTCTCAGCTGGACTTCAAACGGTTTTTTATCCATCAGGAAAAGCACCTGACCTTCTTTAACCGTGCCGCCCTCCGTGTATTGGCGGCTGTCGAGAAAACCGTTCACTCGGCTGTAGATCTCAACCGCGCGCGAGCTGTCAGTTTTTGCGACCCAAACCATGTCGGCAGGAACATCATGACGTGAAACTTTAACGACAACAACAGGACTAGGACCGGCAGAGCTGCCGACATCGGTTTTCTTATCACAGCCGGATAACGCCAGGAAACCGCTCGTCATAAGAATTGCCATAACAGTCGGTTTTATCAAAGTTTTAATCACGATTTTTCTCTCTACGTTGTTCTAATAAACCGCAAGGGCCGATTTAATCGTGATTAGTATGTAACAGAATTTACACTTAGTCGGGATTTCCCTACCCATTTTCGCCATAAAGATGTGATTAATTCATTCGCCGCCAACATCTCTCAATCCCGAAAACACCGAATGCGCCTAAAATTCTGATTAATGAAACAAATCGGTTATTTTTTCCGCCTCGACTCTTTATGATGATTACAAGAAAAACAACACTTTTCCTTGCCTGTGCTCTGTGCTCGTCCGCGGTATCGGCTGCCGCCTACCGCGCACCGCACTGGAAAAGCTTCAAGCTCGGCGAAGACACCTACAGCACAATTTACAAGACGGCCAATCGCTCGGATGACTATGCCTGCCGGCTTAAAAGCCAAAGCGTTTACGACAATAATGAAAGCCAGCTGGTGGTCTTCGGACCTTGTTTAGGCAGCGGACCGCTTGAAACTGTGCTTTTTAACTTCAACAAGGATAAGGTGCTGACTTCGGTACACGCCTACTACAAGCTTGCCGAGGGAACCCAGGACGCGTCCGAACTCTTTGAGACCATTTCAAATCAGCTCGGAGGCGGATTTAAAGAGTACAACCTTGCGGAAAACGGCGTCAGCTCCAAGGTTTGGAAAAAAGAAACACCTCGGATCAGCTACGAAATTAAATTAACCGGAAGCGAGTATGTCGTCGTAGAAAATCTGCGCGGCAGCTCAGAAACCAAAGGACACGTGACGGACAAAACCAAGGCGGTCGCCTCTCACATTTTTAATTATGAGAAAAATGTCTCTCTGCTGCATGATTATGCGCAGGCCTACTCACCTTCTGAACTGATCGACATCACTCGGGAAGACGAAACCGGTTATCACGAGATCACTAAAAACGGCTGTTCCGTCAAAGGCATTCTGCGGGAAAGGCACACCAATTACATTGTGATGGATTCGACGCAGATCTTTCTTTCCAATATGAAGATGATGAAACACTTCCCGCTGGATCGAGTCGGCCTTCTGAAGCTCAAAGACGTAAGCGTTGACCGCGGCAAGATTTACGCCACACTGGTGTCTCCCATTGAACCCGCTCAGGCGACGCTCAGTGACAGACTTGAAGCGCTTGATCTGCTTGAAGCGCGCCGAATAAAAGAGGCAGAAGCTAAAGACCCGCAGGTGCGGCACCACTATGCGGTCGCCAAGAGCGCCGAAGGCGTCCTGATGCAGGGCCCCTGCTTTGTACCGTTCCAAGAAGGACAGCCCTACAACGAAAAGAAGTGCCTTGAAAAAATCGAGAATTACTTCAAATCCTACGACTTTTACCGCACACCGACTTACCGCTTCTTTAAGCGTCTGAGCAACGCACTCTGACAAGAAGCCTAAACCGCGGACCGGCTCAGCTGAGTCGGTTTTTTATTAATACCGATCTTTGCGTCGTTCTGTGTAAAGTAAAGATTTTGCGAACGACGCACAAACACTAAACTTCCATTGCGACACAAACTGACGCTGCAGCTTGTAAGATTGATATTGCCTTAAAAAATACTCGAGTTGCTCTTGCACTACACGTTGACGCAACAATCGACAAAATCAATAGAAATTTAAGATGAATGGGCTTGAACAAGGATTAGCTGATTATTTACTTAACCTTCCAAAGCATTGCGAAGAAAAAAACTTAGCAGAGTTTCCTTCAACCGGCGGAAAAGTTGAACTCGATCTTTTTTCAAACGATCGAAGGGAGAAGTTTATTTTGACTATAAGTCAAAAGAATGTTGTCCTTTATTACACCTTCCAGACAAGAGCAAGAAATTGCTATGTTCTGGCAAGGCTGGATTATGGCGCTCCTCACTTAAATCCGGATGGAACGAGAATAGGCTCTCCTCACCTGCATATTTACAGGGAGGAATACGGTGATAGATACGCCATAGAATTACCAAAGGAGATCTTTTCAAAAAAAGAAAATCCTATACAAACATTCCAAGATTTCTTAAACTTTTGCAAAGTAGTTGGAACTCTGCCATTTGAATATGGATTCGTATTTAACCCAGAACAGTGAAATAGAAAGTCTTATCGATAAGTATTATCGATGGCTCAAGGAAAACACTCTTGTAAAGTCAGTTCAAGGTGTGACGGAAGTCACTACGCCTTTTTTGAATAGACACAACGACTTTATCCAATTGTATGTAGTAGGTGCAAACAGTAACACTTTCACTCTCTCAGACCTTGGATCAACAATACAAGATTTAGAAATGTGCGGATGTGATGTTTTAAAGGGACATCGCTTTACTCTTCTAAACCAAACGTTAAACGGTTTCGGTGTAAAACTTAAAGGTCAGGAACTTTACGTTGAAGCACAAAAGGAAACCTTTTGTTGGGCAAAACATTCCTTATTACAGGCTGTGTTATCCGTTGACGACCTCTTCTATTCGGCCAAACCAAATGTAGAACCCTTCTTCTTTGAAGATGCTGCAGCCTGGTTGGATTCCTTAGGTATTCGATACACACCAAGGCTCTCTTTAGTCGGTCGGTCTAGATTCCAAAACTACTTTGATTTCGCAATTCCGAAGTCTAAGAATGCCGGAGAAAGACTTATCAAACTTGTAAAAGATCCTACAAATGACGCCGCACGTTTGGCGCTGTTCTCTTGGGCTGACACCAAAGCTCAAAGGGGGGCATCGGCAAAATTCTATGTCATTTATAGAAATTCATCGACAAAAGACAACTCTAAATTTAGAACGGCGCTCACCAGCTATGATGCCATTTCTTTCCCATGGGATGAGAGGGATCAATTCTCGGAGGCTTTAGCCAATTAATCCCTCGCTCCGAGCCATCGAACAGGAATCCGGACATGAAAAAAGCTCTGTAACAGGAAGTATCACAGAGCTAAGTCCTACAAGGAGGGAAAAATCATCTATCTTTAGGGAACCTTGTACACAAAGTTATGACAGCCGCCGCAATAGTTCACTCCAGCCTTGTGGCCTTTATGACATTCTGAGCACGGAAGCGCGCCTTCATGCTGAGCGTGAGGATTAACTTCATAGCGGCCTTCGGTTTTTTGGATCATCGCGGGATAGTCTCCGTGACAGGTCGCGCAGACATCCAGGTCTCCGGAGGTCTTGACCTTATTGTCCGGAGTGTGGCAGGACTCGCATTTCATCCCGCGGGCGACATGGCGGTCAGCTAAAAATTGTCCCTGCTGAGCCTGAGCAGTCAGGCAGAAAAGAGACAGGATCATGGCGGAAAAAGCAATGAGGCGCATATTCTTTTTATCCTTGTTTAGAGCCTCGGGCTATTCGCCCGAGGCTTGATTACAGCTGCGTATTACAGAGTGGTGTCCGGAAGTCCGGCAACATTCTTACCGACGTGACGGCCGTAAACCAGACATTCTGTCAGGTTGCCGCCGCCCTGATAAACGAACTTCAGTGCGGATGCGATTTCACCGACGCTGTAGAGGCGCGGAATCGGTGTGCCGTCCCAGGCCAGAACGCGTCTGTCGCCGTCAGCAAGAAGACCGCCCTTAGTGTTCGGGCCGCCGGCAACAAGCGGCATCGCATAGAAGGGACCCTGCTCGATCTTGCCAAGCGTTGCGGGTCTGCGGCCAAAGTCGGCGTCCTTCTTGTCGTCGCAGAACTTGTTGAACTTCGTGACTGTCGTGGTCAGATTTTCAGGGACCATGCGGCCTTTGTTTTCCGGATGGTTCTTGATGAGATTGGCGAGTTCCTCAATGCTGTTGGCTTTGAGAATCAGACCGGAAGCGATCGGTTTTTCATTCTTTTCGTCCCAGTCAACCAGACCGTAGCCGACAACGGAGATACCCAGGCCGACGAGCGGTTTGGAAGCGCGCAGTTTTTCATCGAAAATCATCCAGGACGGAGTTCTCGGATAGGACAGAGAGTTAATGTCGAAGTGAACCGCGGCTTTGTAGAAGAAGTAGCGGCTCGGATTGTCCGTCACCTTGGTTTCTGCTTCATAACGATTGCCGTAGTTGTCAACCACGATGGAGTTGGCGGAACCCACAGCCGGAGTAATGGAGCCAAGACGCATGCCGTTGCAGCGAACCTGAGTCGGAACAATCACGCGGGCAGCGGACTTGCCTGCTTTCTGCAGACCGGCACCTGCGGCCATACCCATAGCGATACCGTCGCCGGTGTTGGATGTCGTACCGTAGAAAGCCCAGCCGTCAACGCCCGGACCTTCAAGGAAAGCCTGACGCATCGGTTTGCTGTATTCGTAGCCGCCGGAGCAGAGAACGACCGCTTTCTTGCCGCGGTAGAAGACCGGTTTGCCGTTATGCATGGCTTTAACACCGACCACTTCGCCTTTGGCGTTCTTGAGCAGTTCAACAGCGGGAGTTTCCCAAACAACCTGAATCTTGTCGCCCTGCTTCTTGACGCCTTCTTCCAGGCAGCGCCAGAAAGCTTCACCGGAGCTGGTTTCTTCTTTCGGGCTGTCAACCGACTTCTGATTGAAGTTCTTCATGCGCTTTGTATATGTAGCACGATAGGCATTGTATTTGCACTCTTTAGCGCCGGGGAAATTTGGGAAAGAAGCCTTGTTGAAACCGGGCTGGCTGCCGCCGATAAAGGCCGGATCAAGAGACTGGAGGAAGTCCAGGTTCGAGGGAGAAAGATCAGCCCAGATCTGAGCCAGAACTTCAGAGTATTCAGGGATTTCGCCTTCTTCTTTCCAGTCAATGTTTTCACCGGAGAACATCGCCTGAGCGTAATCCTTCAGAGCTTTCGGATCACCATCTTTGAACGGGCAGTGGAAGATACCGCCGGACATGCGGGTGTTGCTCAGATGATGGTTCTGGGGGTTCTTTTCCAGAATGATAACTTTAGCGCCGTTCTGAGCGGCAACGATACCGGTAGTCGCACCGGCGCCGCCAAAGCCGACAACTACGACATCAGCTTCACCGTCCCATTTTGCGGGAAGGTTGGCTGCGGGTGCGGCAAACGCAGGCGCGACAGCGGCAGCTGCAGCACCGGCTACGGCACCTTTCATAAAGGAACGACGGGAAGCGGTGATGGATTTTGTCATTGATTTCTCCTTGAGATGCGTACCCAAAATGGGCCGCGATGAGAAAATTTTAGTTTTTGCGGCTGTTTTCCCTCAACAAGCAAACGGCCATTGACAGAATCAATTCAATGCAACAAAATTAAAGATTCAATTAAGAATCCTTAAGGATCGATTCCGCGGCGATTCTTCCAAAACAAACGGCGCTGTTAATGCCGTTGCCGCCAAGTCTGTTTTTCCCGTGAAGGTTGCCGATCATCTGTCCGCAGGCATACAAACCGCTAATCGCTCGATGCGCACCGAGCACACGTGCCTTTGTGTCGATCGCGACGCCGCCGAGCGTAGTATGAATTTTAAAAAACACCCTCACGGCCCAATACGGCGGCTTGTTGAGTACGCCGCGTTCCTGAAGCTCCGCGGCTGAGGCTATCAGATGATCGGGGTTCACCTGCAGCGCCTCGGCTAGTGCTTCCAAAGTTTCGCGGCGCCATGAACGACCGCTGTAAAGCCCGCGGTAAAGACTCTTTCTGCGAGCCAAACCGATCCGCTCCACCGCATCGGAATCGGCGATCGTAAAACAGCGCCGAATATTTTTGCTGCGGTAAGCGCTAAAGATCTCGGACCTCGGACTCGTTTCCTCCACGAATCGGTTGCCGTTCTCATCGACAAGCATCACGACGGTCGGATCATAATCAAGCCGAACCTGCTCCGAGCTTTCCTCAATACCGCCCGGAACGCATTCGATAAACTCCATATTTCTCAGATGAGCGCCAACACTTGAAGCGGTATAAATCATTTCTCCTGTCGCTCCCGGATGGCTGTCGCTCCCCATTTCAGCAAAGAGCGGAGAGGACTGAGCCAGCATCTGACGGTTCGCACCGAAACCGCCCGAGGCAAGCACGACTCCGCGGTTGGCAAAGAGCAGACGCTGCTCTCCGCGGTACGTCACTCGAATGCCAACCACCCTGCCCGTTTCATCGTCCGTCACAAGACCGGTCACCGCGGCAGAAGTGCGCACATCCACGCCCTTTCTCAGACAGGCGTTGGAGAGTACCTGCACATAGCCGGTCCCCGAAGGCTGAAGCGGCTTGTAGGAGCGTCCCCAGAGGCCTCCGTAAACCAAGTGCGGAACCGGCAAAAATTTCATACCCTGAGATTTGAGCCATTCAAGCGCGGCGCCGCAGCTTGCCGCATAGACCGAAACGACATCCTCATCCGCGTATCCCGCGGCCGATTTCAGGATTTGCTGCTTAAAAAGCTCCACACTGTCTTCTCCGCGCTTTACCGCTTCATCGGTCACCGCGTTGAAGTAGCCGCCGGAATGCAGCGTATCGCCGCCAAGAAACGCCATTTTCTCAAGCAGCGTGACCTTCAGACCGTATTCCCTGCAGCTGAGCGCGGCCGTAAGGCCGCCGGAGCCGCCGCCGACAACGATCACATCAGAGTACTCCTGCGGCAGGTTCCCTCTGGCCAAAGCAGAAAGCGGCAGGCACATTAAACCGGATTGCAGCAGCAGTCGCCGTTTCATAAGAGACCCTTGTAATGATCCAGATCATGCAGAAACGCTGCCAGCTCAGCGGCGTTTTCCACTTCAAGTTTGTCGTAAACACTCGCTCTCTGTGAGCGGACCGTACGCTCGGAAATTCCTCTTACCCCGGCTATGACCTGATTCGTGAGTCCCTTGGCAACCATTCGGGCGTTTTCTTTCTCGGCTTCCGTCAGCTGATTCCACTGCTGCATCAGCGCTCGTCCGAAAGCCTGATCTTTACGATTGGAAATATTGAGCTCGATCGCCGATTCAATTTCTTCAAGCAGCGTTTCAAGTTTGGGCGGCTTAACGAGGAAGTTTTTTGCGCCTTTATGCACCGCCTGAACCGCCATCTCAATGTCTCCGTGCGCAGATAGGAAAATAATCGGAAGATCGATTTTGAGCCGAATCATTTCGTCCTGCAGCTCCAGCCCCGACATGTTCGGCATACGAACGTCCAGCACCAGACAGCCGTCAATCCTGTTGTCGTCGTTTTCTAAAAATTCGGCCGCGCTGCTGTAGCAGACAACTTTGAGTCCTGCCATCTTTAAAAACATGGACTGTGCCGTCAGAACGGTCGCGTCATCATCCACTAGCCTGACAATAGGTTCACTGCGCATCATTCTTTCCTGTACTTTGAAAGCAGGAGAACCGCTTCGAGCCCTCCGCCTTTAACTTTTCTAAATTCCAAGTGCCCACCGTTGGACTCTGCCATTGCGGATGCAATCGCCAAACCCCAGCCCAGTCCGTCCTCTTTCGAGCTGTAGCCGATCTGTCCGATCTTTAAGAAATCTTCATCTGATATCTCGGGACCGTTGTCAATCACGGAAAGGCGCCAGCGTTCAGGCTCCTCCTCGACTTTGATGAGGATCTTCGGACGCCTGACCGCAGAAGCCGAGGCTGACGCATTCTTGATGAAATTCACGACAATGAATTCAATTTCAAACGGATCCGCCTGAATTTCACAGCCCTTTTTAACTGTGCTGACGATTTTTATATCTCTGCTGTAGCGCAGAACGCGGTCGACAATGTCTTTCAGATCGCACACCTCAACCGTTTTCTTTCGCGCCTTAGCGTAACTGCGGACGTGTTCGATAATGCCTGAAGAGCGCTCAACCTCGGATTGAATCGCATCAATGATTTCCTTGGCCGGCCCCTCGAGCATGCCTTTTCTGCGCAGAAACATGACGAGGCTTCCGGCATAGTAGGAGATATTCGTGATCGGCTGCTTGATTTCATGCGCGAACATACTTGAGAGCTGCGACACAATGCTCATGCGCTCCATCGAATCTACTTTGATCTTATTTTCCTGAGCTTCCCTATGGAAACGTTCCATTTCAACGAGCGCATACCGAAGCTGAGCCGTTCGCTTTTTCACCAGCCAGTTGATGTAGATGCTATGTAAAACCCAAAGTGCAAGCAGCAGAAAACCGATCAGCAGAGGATAGCGATAGTGGGCAAGAAACGCGTCTAAAGACCAGATGCTGACCGGCTTAAAAGGACCGATTTCCAGCTTGCGCAAAAGCTGATAAGTCGGCACGAAATCATTGGCGACCGTCCACTGGAAATCCTGACCTTCGTCAGGCATCGTGAGCAGCGCGACTGCCACTTTGCGGGAAATACTCGAAGGAACCCCGGGCAGCGAAGAAAACACCGCATCCGGGTACAAGTCCGTGCTTTTTGCGCACCCGAGATGACTCTTGGATTCATTCAGCACTCTAAACTCGCCCGGGCGCACTGCGCCTGAAATAATCAGATTTTCTAATTCACAGGCCGCGAGCACGCCGATTTCCGCGGCTTCAGCCCGAATGAGCGCGACCACGTCCGGATATAAGTGATGGGACTCCACCACGCGCCGGAAAAATTTCTCCGGATTGCCAAAGCGCGCAAGCTCCCCTTTTGCGATGAGCCAACCGGGAAAACTGTCGGCGGAAGTGACCGCGACCACCTTTCCCTTGGCGTCGGAAAGCTCCTTGATCTCACTGCTCGTCGGAACAATAAAAGCGGAAGCGACTGTATGACTGACGTCAGGCGAGGACTTAGGTTCACGCGTTGCAACCTGATGCGCGCCCTTGGATTCCATCAGAGACACGTAAGTCGAAGCCGAAGAAACAATAAAGCCCGGCTCAAATTTCCTGATATCTTCGTCCACGCGTTCCGGATTAATTTCAACGATTCGGAAATCAAATTCGGGCAGAGACTTAATCAGATGATCAATCGTCGGAGAGTAGGTATAAATATAAAAATCCGGAGCGAACGTATCGATCAGACCGATCGTCACGCTCGGTTTTGCACATGCGTCAGCTGCTGCGGCAAGCATAAAGACCGCCGCAAGGACAAAAGTTTTTATGGTTTTTATCGCTGGCAAAATATTCTCCGATTGAAAAATATTCTAGCCAGCCGAGCAGGACTTTAGTATTGATAAAAACGTTAAAAAGAAAAGGAGGCCGAAGCCTCCTTCTGCAGTCTCGGACTTAGTCTTCCGACTCCGCTTTTTTCTTCTGCTGTTTGCTTTCGAGTCTTTCTCGCTCGAGTTCAGCGATATATTCGGGTGTTACATCACCTGTAACGTATTTCCCGTCAAAGCACGAGCAGTCAAACGCCTTGATATTCGGGTTAAAGTGCCCGACGGCATCAATCATCCCTTCGAGCGTTTGGTAGACCAGCGCGTCAGCGCCGATTTCCATACGAATCTCTTCGGTCGGACGATTGTCGCCTGCGATCAGCTCCGAAGAAGTCGGCATATCAATGCCGTAAACGTTCGGATAGCGGACGGGAGGCGCACCGGAGGCGATAAAGACTTTTCTTGCGCCGCTCTGGCGAGCCATACGGACAATTTCCGTAATCGTGGTGCCGCGAACGATCGAGTCGTCAACGAGCAGGACGTTCTTGCCGACAAACTCCACCTTCATGGCGTTCAGCTTCTGACGAACGCTCTTTTTGCGGATCGCCTGACCGGGCATGATGAAGGTTCTGCCGACATAACGGTTCTTAATGAAACCTTCGCGGTATTCCAAACCGAGGGCCTTAGCAAGCTGAGCCGCGGCAGGACGGGAGGAATCGGGAATCGGCATTACGACATCAATATCCTCAAGAGGAATCTGCTTTTTGATTTCCTTGCCGAGGTTTTCGCCTAAACGAAGACGCGCGTCATAAACCGGAATTCCGTCGAGAACGGAATCAGGACGAGCGAGATAGACGTACTCAAAAATGCAGGGATTCAGTTCTGCCTTTTCCGCGCACTGACGCTTATGGATCTTTCCAAGCTCGTCCACCCAAACCGCTTCGCCGGGCGCCACGTCGCCAAGCAGCGTGAATTCGCTGCCTTCAAGCACGACGGATTCACTTGCGAACATGTATTCGGTCGTACCGTCTTCGGCGATGTTCGAGCCGATGCACAGAGGACGAATGCCGTGCGGATCGCGGAAGGCGATCATGCCGTGACCGGCAATGCAGGCGACCACTGCGTAGGAACCTTTAAGGCGTTTGTGCATGCTTGCCACCGCGCCAAAGAGTGCGTCTTCTGTCAGGTGGTTGCCCTGAGTCGTGTTCTGCAGTTCATTGGCAAACACGTTGAGAAGCACTTCAGAGTCGCTTGTGGTATTGATGTGGCGGCGATCGAGCTCATAAAGCTCTTTGGCAAGCTCTTTCGCATTCGTCAGATTACCGTTATGCGCGAGCACGATTCCGTAAGGCGCGTTGACATAGAAAGGCTGAGACTCTTTGTTGCTTGAAGCGTTGCCCTGCGTCGGGTAACGGACCTGGCCGATACCGCAGTTGCCAAGCAGATCCCGCATGTTTCGGGTTCTGAACACGTCCCGCACCAGTCCCATGCCCTTATGCATATGGAAGGTCCGATTTTCCACGGTACAAATACCGGCCGCGTCCTGACCCCGATGCTGAAGCAGCAGCAGTGCGTCATAGAGACGCTGGTTCACAGGACCGGACGCGTACAGTGCCACGATTCCACACATTGTCTTATCTCCAAAGGATTAAAAATATTATTCTTTACGCCAATCCAAAAGGCTCTGAGGAATATAAGGAGAGAACCACACGATCCCCTTTTCCGCTACGGGCACCAGAGCAGAATTTTTCCACCACGGCTGTGTCGAAAGAAAATGCGACGTGCCGCCGATGAAAACCAAAAGACCGACAATCAGTACCCCGCGAAGAAAACCAAACAGGCAGCCAAGCAGACGGTCCTCTGCTCCAATCGAAATGGACGCTAATAAATTACGAATTATTTTACCGATTAAGCCAGATACAAAAACGCATCCGATCACAATCAGGATCACCGAGACGAAAGTACGGACCATCAGACCCATATGGTTCTGGAAAGGAAGCACCTCAGCAAGCGCGGCCGAATAGTAGATCGAGATAAAGAATGCAGCGATCCAGCCGACAAGAGCGAATATCTCTCTGACCATTCCTCGGCTGACGCCAAGGAGTGTCGAGATCACAATGATGATGACAAACAGCCAGTCGAGTTCGCCAAGACCAAGGGAAGAAAAATCCACTTTATTTCACCTGCAGAACCTTTCCGGCGCTGAGACCGGCCATACCTAACTTAGCGCTTGCTTCCGTTGCCGCGTTCTTTGTCTTATAAGGGCCCGACTGAACTCTCCAGATCTTGCCGTTCGCGGTTGAGACCGGAGAGAGGAACGCGTTGACACCGGCCTTTTTCATGCTGTTGACAATCTGCTGGGCCTTGTCCTGATTTGAGAGCGCGACCACCTGAATGTAGAACTGTCCTTTAGGCATCGCCTTGGGCGCTTCCGGTTTAGCTTCAGGCTTCTTAGGCTCAGGTTTCTGAGCTTCCGGTTTCTTAGCCTCGGGCTTCTTAACTTCCGCTTTAGGCGGCTCAGGCTTTTTCACTTCGGCCTTAGGCGTTTCCGCCGGTTTCACCTCTGCCTTCTTGAGCTCAGGCTTCACCGCAGGTTTTGCGCTCGGCTGAACCGCGTTCTGCTGAGGCTGCTGAGGCTCAGCCTTGGAAGCTTCAGCCGCATCATGCGTAATCGCAGAAGGAATCGTGATCTTAGAGACTTCAACAGTATTTTCTTTCGGAATTCTCAGGGGAATCGTTACATTTGCGGGCGGCGGCTCTTTATCAAAAAGCAGAGGAATCGCGATCGCAGCGGTAACAAGAAGCACCAGAGCGCCGACAAAGCGGCGTCTTGCCTTAATCCATTTCTGTTTCTTCGCAAATTCCGCGTCCGCCTCTTCCTGTCTACGGTTTGAATCGAGTTCCGGCTTACGTCTGAAGAGCGGCGGTTTCTTTTCGGCTACCGGCTTTTCAGGTTCAGCTGCCTGCGGCTGGGGCTCGCTCGGCTGCTGAGCGGGCGCGCTCGCAGGCTGGGGAACTTCACTCGGCTGAGGCTGAGGCTGCGGCTGAGCGGCTGCCTGCGTATCCTGATGCTTTGCAAATACCGCCGGGTAAGTTACAAACTCGCCCTGAGACGCTCCTCTTTTTCCGGGAATCTGAGCTTCAGACAGCGGAATCGATTGAGAGCCGAACATCGGCTCATCGGAAAACTTAATCGGTTGAGTGGAGGGAGCTGCATTTTGATCCATGCCGGGCTCAACGTGTTCCGTCTTCGGAGCTTTATCTTTTTTCCAGAACTGCATTCAGGTACATCCTTTAATCTCGGCCAACGGGAACCTTCAAGTCTTCAATTGCGGAGGCAACTGTGAGGAAGGATCCGAAAACGGTTATTTTATCAGTCCCGCCGCGCTCGTTGACGGCTGTCTCCAATGCGGTCTTCACATTGTCAAAAGTCCTGATTCTCTCGGCAAGCACGCCGCTTTCCTCCAAAAAGGCCTTAAGATCTTCTGCTTTTCCGCCTCTCGGTCCTTCTAAATCACACAGATACCAAACATCAAACGTGTTTTTCATGATCTCGCAGACCTGCTTTCTGTCTTTGTCCGAGAGCATCCCGAACACAGCTGCTTTTGGTCCCGGAATCTGCTGAAGCGTTTTAGCAAGCTCTTTGGCCGCATGCGGATTGTGGCCGACGTCGAGATAAATATCAGGCTTCGTACTCACTTTAGAGAAGCGGCCGGTGACTTTAGTCGCAAGCAGCGCCGCGCAGATCGAGTCACGTCCGACTTCAAGGCGGTCGCTCACGCACTGCAGCGCTTCAATCGCACCGCTCGCGTTGGAGAGCTGATGCTCTCCCGGCATGGTCGGAAGCGGAAGATCCTTCAGTTTTCCTTTTGAGCCGACAAAGTCCCAAGTGTCTCTGCCCGGAACGTGTATCGCAGCAAAATCTTTGCCGCGCACGAGCAGTTTCGCGCCGATTTCCCTCGCATAGTTCACTAAGGACGCAGGAGGGTCGTCGTCAGCGCAGACTGCGGATTTGCCGGGACGGTATATATGCGCTTTCTCCCAGCCGATTTTGTCTCTTGTTTCACCTAAGTAAGCAGTGTGGTCAATGCCGACACTTGTGATAATCGAGACCGTGGGCTCAATCGTGTTGACCGCGTCAAGTCTTCCGCCCAAGCCGATTTCCAGCACCAGCGCATCCGGCTTTTTCTCCATGAACAAGAGCAGAATGCCAAGAAGCGTGTATTCGAAATAAGAGAGCGTCATTTCGCCTCGAGCCTGCTCTACTTTTGAGAACATGAGCATCAGGTCTTCGTCGCTGGCGTCTTTGCCGTTCAGGCGTACGCGCTCATTAAATCGGATCAGATGCGGAGAAGTGTGCACCCCGACGCTGTAGCCCGATTCCAGAAGCGCCGACTCTAAAAAAGCGCAGGTGCTTCCTTTACCGTTTGTACCGCCCACTGTAAAGACGGGGCAGTCAAAATGAATCCCGAGGCGCTTGATCATTTCATTCATGCGCTCAAGTCCGAGATCGATGGTCTGAGAATGCAGCTTCTCGATGTGAGAAAGCCATTGATCCAAAGTATCAAAATTCATTGTTTAGTGCCGCAGAAAAAACTTAAGGACCGCCTGAAGCGGTCCTTATCAGAAACTCGTTAAATGATGGAATCAGCCGATTCTTTTTGGAAAAGCGCAATGAGTTTCGCAATCTCCAATTTAAGGTCCTTACGTTCGACAATCATGTCAATCGCGCCCTTCTGGAGAAGGAACTCGGCTCTCTGGAAGCCTTCGGGAAGCTTTTCGCGAACGGTCTGCTCAATAACGCGAGGGCCGGCAAAACCGACCAGGGCCTTTGGCTCGGCAATAACAACGTCGCCCATAAACGCGAAGCTAGCGGAGACGCCGCCCATTGTCGGATCGGTCAGAACAGAAATAAACGGCAGACGGTGCTCGGCAAGCTTTGCGATCATGCCGGTCGTCTTAGCCATCTGCATGAGCGAATTGAGACCTTCCTGCATACGTGCGCCGCCGGTAGCCGTAAAGCAGATGAACGCGCAGCGGTTGTCAATCGCGTACTGAACCGCCTGTACAAATCTTTCTCCGACCACAGAACCCATGGATCCGCCCATGAACTTGAACTCAAAAGCCGCGACAACAGCGGGAATGGAGTGAATGGAACCGGCTTCCACCACGAGAGCGTCTGTCTCTCCGGTGGCAGACTGAGCCTGCTTCAGACGATCCGGATACTTCTTGCTGTCCGTGAAATTCAGCGGATCAATCGAGCGAACGTCCTCACCAATTTTCACGCGGTTTTCCGGATCCAGAATCATGTCAATGCGGTCTCGCGCGCCGACACGCATATGGAAATTACATGTCGGGCAGACATTCAGGTTCGCTTTCAGCTCCTGAGAGTAAAGCGTTGTCCCGCAGTTTGTGCATTTCGTCCAGACGCCGGTCGGCATGTCCTTTTTGGCGCTTTCGCCTTCCGAACGCTTGATCTTTGGCGGGAGCAGTTTTTCAAACCAGCTCATGATGTTGTCTTGTCAATTAAATTCGATTGATTTTAATCTAAGTTTTCGCTCAGCGCTGACCGCTTAAAAAGGAGAATTGCCCTCAGCAGGCAGTCCGAACTTTTCAGGATAGCCGACGCCGGCAAGATAGAGTCCGGAAGGATAGAAAGTCGGAGCGGCTGCCTGTCGGCTGCGCGCCTCAAGCACTTCCCCCATCCACTCAACCGGTCTTGCGCCCTGTCCCACATAAACCAGACAGCCGACGATGTTGCGCACCATGTGATAAAGAAACGCGTTGGCCTTGATATGGACTCGGATCATGCGCCCTCTTCGCTCAACGTTTAGAAATTCAATGGTTTTGACAGGCGTCTTGCTCTGACATCCGACCGCTCTAAAGCTGCTGAAGTCATGCTCGCCTAAAAGCAGCTGCCCTGCTTCGTGCATTTTGACTTCGTCAAGCGGCCTAAAAACCCAGCCTGCGCGTCCTGCCAAGAGCGGGGAGCGAACCGGCTCGTTGGCGATCCAATACTCGTAAGTACGGCTCACAGCTGAAAAGCGCGCATGAAACTCTTCAGGAACAACTTTCGCCCAGCGAACCGCAACTTCCGAGGGCAGATACGAATTAAGCCCGCGAATCCAGGAAACCTCTTTTCGGTCGGCTTCCGTATCTAAATGAACAACCTGTCCGCACGCATGAACCTTCGCATCGGTTCTTCCCGCGCAGACAGCCTTAATTTTTTCACCCGTAAATTGAACAACGGCCGACTCGAGGTAGTCCTGGACTGTCTGTCCGGACGGCTGGGTTTGCCAGCCCTCGAAATATCGGCCGTCGTACTCGAGTCCTAAAGCGACTCTCATGTATTCCTTTTATGCCTTGAAATCAACCAAAATTCTGAGCATGCGGCGAAGCGGTTCGGCCGCACCCCAAAGCAGCTGATCGCCAACCGTGAAAGCGGTGACATATTCCGGACCGAAATTCATCTTGTGAATACGGCCGATCGGAACGGACAGCGTGCCCGATACTTTAGCAGGAGTGAGCTCATGAATGGTCTCTTCCTTGTGATTCGGAATAACTTTGACCCAAGGATTGGCTTCGGCGAGCAATCTTTCGATTTCTTCGCAGGAGACGTCTTTCTTGAGTTTGATGGTGAGCGCCTGAGAGTGGCAGCGCATAGAGCCGACACGTACGCACAGGCCGTCAACCGGCATGCAGCCCGGTTCACCGATCGCGGGTTTGCCAAGAATCTTGTTGGCTTCGGCGCCGCCCTTCCATTCTTCACGGCTCTGTCCGTGCTCAACCTCGCGGTCGATCCAGGGAATCAGAGAACCGGCCAGAGGAACGCCGAACGCTTTATCCGGGAAGTCCGGAGAACGAAGCTCTTCAGTCACTTTGCGATCGATTGAAAGAATCGCGGAGCGCGGATCCTTCAGATCTTCGGCGGCCACACCGTAAAGAGCGCCCATCTGTTCAAGCAGCTCTCTCATGTTGGGTGCGCCGGCACCGGAAGCAGCCTGATAAGTCATGGAAGAAATCCATTCGACCAGATCAGCGCGAATCAGACCGTCAAGCGCCATGAGCATCAGGCTCACGGTGCAGTTTCCGCCGACGTAGTTTTTAACGCCGCTGCGAAGACCTTCCTGAATGACGCTCATGTTGACCGGATCAAGAACAATGATGGCGTCCTTTTCCATACGAAGCGTAGAGGCTGCGTCAATCCAGTAGCCGTTCCAGCCCTTATCGCGAAGCGGTTTGAAATGCGCTTTAGTCCAGTCGCCGCCCTGACACGAAATGACAACGTCACACGCTGCCAAAGCGTCGAGATCATCGGCGTCTTTCAGAACCGGATCGGCATTTACGACTTCCGGAGCTTTTCCACCGGCGTTGCTGGTCGAAAAGAAAGTCGTCTGTACAAATTCAAAATCACCCTCGGCTTTCATGCGGTCCATTAAAACGGAGCCCACCATTCCGCGCCAACCAACCATGCCTAGTTTCAGCATTATTTTTCCCCTTTGTCTCGTTAGGTATTGTTAATTACAAAGCCGCGACAACCGCGTCGCCCATTTCAGAACAGGAAACTTTTTTGCAGCCTTCGCTCCAAATGTCACCGGTTCTATAGCCTTGCGCAAGTACCGTCTTAACCGCATTCTCAATGCGTACTGCTTCTTCCTCCATTCCTAAAGAATAGCGGAGCATCATGGCCGCTGACAGAATTTGCGCTAAAGGATTTGCGATGTTCAGGCCGGCGATGTCCGGAGCGGAACCGTGAGACGGTTCAAAAAGGCCCTGACCTTTTTCATTCAGCGCCGCAGAAGCCAGCATGCCGATGGAACCCGTCAGCATCGCGGCCTCATCGGAAAGAATGTCGCCAAAGAGGTTGCCGGTAACCATCACGTCGATCTTCTTAGGCGCTTTCACGAGCTGCATAGCCGCGTTGTCCACGTACATATGTTCGAGTGTGACTTCCGGATATTCCTTAGAAACGCGGATCATAGTGTCACGCCAAACTTGGCTGGTTTCGAGCACGTTGGCCTTATCCACGCTGACAAGATGTTTATTGCGTCCCATTGCCGCTTTAAACGCGACATGAGCGATGCGTTCTACCTCCGGAACGGCGTAGCGCATCGTATCAAAGCCTTCTTCTGCGCCGGCAAATGCGCCGTCAGGGCTGATGCGTTTGCCGCGGGGCTGACCGAAGTAAACGTCGCCCGTCAGTTCGCGGACAAGCAGAATATCCAGACCGGAAACCAATTCAGGCTTCAAAGAGGAAGCCGCAGTCAGCTCAGGGAAGCAAACCGCAGGACGAAGATTGACAAAAAGACCGAGCGCCTTTCTGAGTCCCAAAATCGCCTGCTCGGGTCTTAAGTGACGCGGCAGCGTGTCGTATTTGAAGTCGCCGACAGCGCCGAAAAGCACAGCGTCGCTTCTCTTAGCGAGCTCCACGACTTCCTTGGGAAGCGGATGACCGAAAGCCGCATAAGCCGCTCCGCCGACAAGCGCTTCTTCATATTCGAAAGGAAGCTTCATTGCGGTCAGCACCTTCAGGGCCTGTGCCATGATCTCCGGGCCGATGCCGTCACCGGCCAATACTGCGATTTTTTTCATTTGTTTTTCCTATTAAGCCGCGCCGCGATCGGCGGCGCATCGATCATTGTTTAGTAGATAGTTTTGACGAGCCAGGGTTTGGCTTTGAGGCGCGCTCTTTCGAAAGCGGCGATTTCGTCCTTATGCTGAAGCGTAATGCCGATATCGTCCAAACCGTTCAGCAAACAGTAGCGGCGGAACTCAGGAACGTCAAAGCTGTGGGCGGTGCCGTTAGGCTCAATCACAACCTGCTTTTCCAAATCAACTGTCAGGCGATAGCCGTTATTGGCCTGCACTTCGTTGAAAAGATGATCCACCACAAATTCGGGAAGCGGAAGCGGAAGAAGTCCGTTCTTAAATGAGTTGTTGTAGAAAATATCGGCAAAGCTCGGCGCAATAATGACTTTGAATCCGTACTGAGAAAGCGCCCAAGCCGCATGTTCACGGGAAGATCCGCAGCCGAAATTTTTTCTGGCAAGCAGGATATCGGCCCCTTTGTATCTGGGCTGATTCAGAACAAAGTCAGGGTTCGGCGTACGTTCCGACGGATCCTTGCCGACTTCGCCTTTATCCAGATAACGCCATTCATCAAACAGATTCGGGCCGTAGCCGGTTCTGTAAATTGATTTTAAAAACTGCTTCGGAATAATCGCGTCGGTATCCACGTTGGAGCGGTCAAGCGGAGCGACAATACCGGTAAAAGTAACGAATTTGTTCATGCTGATAGCTCCTTAGAAGATTTTGCGGATATCGACAAAACGGCCTTCGATAGCGGCAGCCGCTGCCATCGCGGGTGAGCACAAGTGTGTACGGCTGCGGTTGCCTTGGCGGCCTTCGAAGTTTCTGTTGCTCGTTGAGGCGCAGCGATCTTCCGGATTGAGTTTATCGGCGTTCATCGCAAGGCACATGGAGCAGCCCGGGCGTCTCCATTCAAAGCCTGCGTTAATAAAGATCTGATCCAGTCCCTCTTTTTCCGCCTGCTCACGCACGAGGCCGGAGCCGGGAACCACGAGCGCCTGCTTAATGGTCGGCGCAACCTTCCTGCCCAATTTCTTCACCACGTAGGCCGCCGCGCGAATATCCTCAATTCGTCCGTTGGTGCAGGAGCCGATAAAGACATGGTCGGGCGCAATGGAGGTCACAGGTTGCTTGGGTTCAAGTCCCATGTACACATAAGCGCGTTCCCAACCTTCACGTTTAACAGGATCAGGCTGCTCGGAGGGTTCCGGAGTTCTGTCGGTAATCTGCGCGACCATTTCCGGAGAAGTACCCCACGTGACAACCGGAGGAACGGCGTTTCCATCGATTTCCACTTCAATGTCAAAGTGAGCCCCCTCGTCGCTCTTCAATGTCCGCCAGTATTCTTCGGCTTGTTTAAAGAGTTCTCCTTCGGGCGCAAGCGTACGTCCGCGCATGTATTCAACGGTTTTATCGTCAACCGCGACAAGACCGCAGCGAGCACCCGCTTCAATCGCCATATTGCAGAGCGTCATACGGCCTTCCATCGAGAGGGCTTCAATTGCGGGGCCCGCGAATTCAATTGCGCAGCCGGTGCCTCCGGCGGTACCGATTTTGCCAATAATGTAAAGCGCAAGGTCTTTAGCGAAAACGCCCGGTGAGAGTTTTCCGGAAACGTACACTCGCATATTCTTCATCTTCTTGGTCAGAAGCGTTTGGGTCGCCATAACGTGCTCTACTTCACTCGTACCAATGCCAAACGCCACCGCAGCGCAGGCGCCATGAGTACTGGTGTGAGAGTCTCCACAAACGACTGTCATACCGGGAAGAATCGCGCCTTCTTCGGGGCCCATGACATGAATCACACCCTGACCTCTCGAGAGGAATGGAAAATACGCGGCGCAGCCGTTATTTCGAATATTTTGATCCAGAGTCGTAACCTGCAGTTTGGCAACCGGGTCGGTAATTCCTTCCAGACCCTGCTCCCAGCCGGTCGTCGGCGTATTGTGATCCGCCGTCGCAACCACCGAACTCGAGCGCCACAGCTTGCGGTCATTCATTCTCAGACCTTCGAAGGCCTGAGCGCTGGTCACTTCATGGACCAGATGGCGGTCAATATAAAGCGTTGCTGTTCCGTCTTCTTCGGTTCGGACAACGTGTTCGTCAAAAATCTTGTCATAAAGAGTCTTAGGCGATGAGTCTGTCATTTTTCTCTTGGTTTAGATTGTTTTGAAGTAATCTTTTGAGTATGCCACCGTTTAACGACTGATTAGATATTTTTACCGAACTTTTTCCGACTGTTCGGGAAAAACTTAATCCGAGACCTCGTATAAATAGAAAAAGGTCCCAAATTATAGGACCTCGAGCTATCTGAAAAATTGAGCTACTTCACAACCTGAAGTCGGTACGTTGTAGAGCCGACACCGATTTTCTCAGCCGCCGAAAGCGTATCGGTGTAGTGTTCCTTCTCCCATTTCCTGCGAACTTCTTCGTTCGGCGCAAAACCGTACACCATATCGACGGCTGCCTGATCGCAGGCGACAGGGTCACGACTCACTAAGATACCGATATCGCCGATATTCTTGGCTTCTTTGCAACTGTCTCTTCTCTGCGGGTCCAACCCATCAATAATATTGAAAAAGATCCATCTTCCGGGCTTATAGTCAAGAGCCGCTTTCACAGCGTCAGCCATGGCTTCGCTCGTCGTCTTTTCGCCGGCAGAAGAGTAATACTCGGTCACCTTGCCGCCGCTGTGAATTTGTGCCGCACCGCGCGGCGTACCCAGACATATGGAAAGATTTTTCATCGTTCCGCCGTACCGAAGCAGGTTATGACCTTTGAACCGAACAATCGAAATCAAAGTGTCGTAATTGGAAAGATGAGCGCCGGTAATGAAGGTTTTAAGATGGAGGCCGTCATGAACCGGTAGCGCGATTTCTCCTTCAGCGTCCAAGATATCGATCGGCCCGACCTTATCAAATCCGTTCTGTTTGGCGGTTTCTAAGTGTGAAGTGGCGTCGTTTCTTGCAGAATCAAAATAATTGCTGTCAATCAGCGTTCCCTTAACCTCACTGACAAGCGGCTTGATCAAGTCAGGATTGATCTTGACCGCTCGATCCCGATAGTTCTCAAATGTCAGTTTGATACCGACTTTTCCTTTGAAATCCGGATCGATCGCCTTGAGAAGGCGGAGCAAGGCATCGGAGTTGACCACCGGTGAATAGTAAACCACCGGAGCTGCCGCATCCGCGGTTAAATTTGGAAGCGTAATGTCTGCGATTGGAGTGTCTGCAGGCCCCCTGCCCGAGGCAAAGCCCTGCAGAGGAAAAAACAAACCGCCGAACCCTGCCGCGGCGCCCAGCATCAAACTTCTGCGTTTCATACTGATTCTCCGAAGGAATTTTTGTTGTGCTTAACTGAGTTTACGAGCTGGACTTCAGGAAGTCTAATACCGGTTTTTTATCGATATTAATGCGTTTTTATGCATGAATTGCCTAAAGCTCCGCATACGAGCCGACGTTTTGCATGCATTCCTTTCCGAAAGGTTTTTATTCTCAGACTAAATTCAGACTGCTCTCCGAGAGTTTCCAATCCTCGTCTGCATGAAGCAGTCAAGCACGACAAATTAACAACGCGCGTATCGCTGTCTTAAACGCAAACAAGATATCTTCCCGAGTTTTACAGTTTACGACCGCATAAAATCCCTGGAATCCCCGTGCAGCGGGACTTCTCCGAGCTTACGATTTTTACGACGTGGTCGCTGCAACTTTCAGTCCGGGTAAATGAAGTTTCTTTTTTAGGCCTACGGGCTTCTCTACGCGACTTAGGACCTGCAGACCAAAGTGCTTACTCATTTCATCAAACAGCCCCAGTTCGTATAACCTAAGAAATAGCGGCTGCTGTGGATTGATATCATCGTAGACGACTTGGGATTGACGTAAGGCAGAACACATCTTCCCATGAGTGACTTGATCTCCTAGTTCCTGCTTGAGACTGTAAAGCATATATTTTTCTAACACCAAGCTTATGAAGCAACTCAAGAAATAGCCATATATGTGAGAATCTGTCCATATAAAGCATGGCCGAGTCTCCAATTGAGATTTGCTGACGCGGAAACAATCTTCAATTTGCCTGAGCTTTCGGTAAATCTCAGTGGCTCTTTCGGGTGATATTTCAAGATTTGTGCAAATAACGTAATACCCATCCCATTGAGATTGTTCTTCTATTTTTTCGGTATCTAATTGCGGTGTACCGTCTTTTCTTGGCACTTTAACCAATGACTTATAGCCGGTTAGACGTAGTTTGCCCGGATTCTTAATCGCATCTAGCGCCTCATCAATCGCTCTATCTCTGTCTGCCCTATCTTTTTTTGCTCTGCGCGGACTGTAAGAGACGATCCAATGCAAATTCATAGTGTCAATTACTTTTTTTGTCTTGTAGTTGAGTTTTGTCGTAGGGCTGATTCTGGTTTCGTATAGCGGCTTATTAACCTCTATCGTCTTATAGTGGTAAAGTATCTCTCCATTTTCGTCGCATGTACTCTGCTGCCAATTGTTTTGGTCTAGGATTGTCTTTTTCTCATCGGCTGAGGCATTCTTAAACTTTTGTGCAACTACAAAATCACAGCCTATTTGTCTGAGCGCAAAAAGGTTCTCACTTGAATTTAACCCTCGGTCAGCAACTGCTATCAATTGATCGATGCCGTAAGTCGTTTTGATCTTCTTAATCAACGGTACCATGGTTCCGAATTCATTAGTGCTTCCGTTGAAGAGTTCATAATCAATGGGGATGCCATTCTCATCCATAACCAGTCCAAGCATCAGTTGGACTTCATTGACCTTATGATCCTTGCTCTGGCCAAAGTCTTTGTAATCAGCAATGTTGCGGCTTTCAAAACTGTAGGTGGTTACATCATAGAAGGCGGCAGTGATCTTCCTTTTTATCCTCTTTTGAATTTCTCGGTTGAGATGGCTGACAACGCTCTCTTTGTCCTCTTTCAATAGATCAAGAACTCAATATAAATCCTGAAGATGATCAATCTCGGAGTGATCAATAATGCTTGAGTCCTTGTTCTTGAAATTCTGAAGCTTACTGGCCGGAGCCAACAATCGCTGCTCGGTGAGTAGATAAGCCGCTTTGTCGTACGAATGGCCAACATTACGATCCTTTTGAAGATACCGAAAAAACTCCGGCATCTTTAAGTCGCACCAAACTTTACGGATAAGTGCGGCTCCAACATTGTAGAGATGGAAACAACCCGGCAAATCATTACTTGATCGAGCCAATTCAGAAAGTTTGTCCATCCTTTTACGAGCCTGCAATTCGAGCTCCCGGTCTTTAGCCAATTGTTCCAGGCGGTTCTCTTCAGCAACACGAGCCTTGAGCTTGTCAAGAAACTGCAGGGCTTTTTCCAAAGTAGTGTCGAGCCTGCGGTGGTTTTCAATTACCCAAGTATTAGTGCTACTTAAACGGTAAAAATTAGCGGTTAAGCCAATGTGGGTCGAACTTTATTCAAAATTTAACGATAAAACTCGTGAAAGATGCTTCCGGCTCCAATTTGCCGGTTCAACCCCGGTCGCTCAGGGAACTCCGAACGCATTTTGAGCAGAGCGGCAACGAATGGCGGTTCAACCCCGCTCACGCGGGGAACTCATCAAATATGCGGCGCATATCCTTATGCCTCTCGGTTCAACCCCGCTCACGCGGGGAACTCACGATCTCCGGGCAGTTTGTCTTTGACAAAAACGGTTCAACCCCGCTCACGCGGGGAACTCTCACACGTCCGTAAATTCGGATGTTATTTAATGCGGTTCAACCCCGCTTGCGCGGGGAACTCTTAAAGGTATCACTATGAAATCAAACAAAAAACGGTTCAACCCCGCTTGCGCGGGGAACTCAGCAAATTAGCATCCGCATTCCGTAAAGCGGCCGGTTCAACCCCGCTTGCGCGGGGAACTCAGCAAATTAGCATCCGCATTCCGTAAAGCGGCCGGTTCAACCCCGCTTGCGCGGGGAACTCCGTGCTACTGGCATAAATATCGGAAAACCAAACGGTTCAACCCCGCTTGCGCGGGGAACTCAGTAGCGCACTGATCTCTAAACTGCTGCTGAACGGTTCAACCCCGCTTGCGCGGGGAACTCTGGCCTCAGAAAGGTCCTGCAGTTGAGGTTGGCGGTTCAACCCCGCTTGCGCGGGGAACTCATAACCAAACACTTCGTCATCCTGAGCGTTACCGGTTCAACCCCGCTTGCGCGGGGAACTCCTGGCAAGTTGCGTTCTACCGACCCTCAGAGTCGGTTCAACCCCGCTTGCGCGGGGAACTCGTAGCGCACTGATCTCTAAACTGTTGTTGGACCGGTTCAACCCCGCTTGCGCGGGGAACTCGTAGCGCACTGATCTCTAAACTGTTGTTGGACCGGTTCAACCCCGCTTGCGCGGGGAACTCAGCATTGACTGCAGCCAGCTCGCTTTTTTCGTCGGTTCAACCCCGCTTGCGCGGGGAACTCACTGGCGGTGATGATCGACTTTTTTATACGTACGGTTCAACCCCGCTTGCGCGGGGAACTCATTACCGCTTAGACCGACCTCAACCGAAGGCCCGGTTCAACCCCGCTTGCGCGGGGAACTCATAAGTCTAGCGCGTTTTGCGTCGGGTGTCAACGGTTCAACCCCGCTTGCGCGGGGAACTCATTTTATCCTGAAAAAATCGTTAACTTTCCCCCGGTTCAACCCCGCTTGCGCGGGGAACTCTTCCGAGGTGCACCGAGTGTTGCAACACTTGCCGGTTCAACCCCGCTTGCGCGGGGAACTCTTAATTTGAATGATGCGAATGCTAGGGCAGCTCGGTTCAACCCCGCTTGCGCGGGGAACTCGGATTGCAAATTCCTCAGGATGCTCCAACGCCAGGTTCAACCCCGCTTGCGCGGGGAACTCTGTTTATGGGTTTTCTATCGTCTATTGGTAATGCGGTTCAACCCCGCTTGCGCGGGGAACTCTCCATAGCCGCAACAAAACTGGGAACCTGAGTCGGTTCAACCCCGCTTGCGCGGGGAACTCTTTCGATCGGCGGTATGGTCTACCTGGAAATGCGGTTCAACCCCGCTTGCGCGGGGAACTCGGATTGCAAATTCCTCAGGATGCTCCAACGCCAGGTTCAACCCCGCTTGCGCGGGGAACTCTTTTACTTTCATGAGATTGGCTGATTACCCAACGGTTCAACCCCGCTTGCGCGGGGAACTCTCACTCTGACCTATGACAATGAACATTTACCCCGGTTCAACCCCGCTTGCGCGGGGAACTCTTTTTCCATCCCAGCCAGCAGCCAAAATAATTGCGGTTCAACCCCGCTTGCGCGGGGAACTCGCCTCTCGCGTGAGCTGTACCACGTCAGTCTTCGGTTCAACCCCGCTTGCGCGGGGAACTCTTCCGAGGTGCACCGAGTGTTGCAACACTTGCCGGTTCAACCCCGCTTGCGCGGGGAACTCTCCTGACCGGAACTCCAAAGAAAGGATCATTCTCCGGTTCAACCCCGCTTGCGCGGGGAACTCTCAGATTGTCATAGTTGATGACATAGATGTCCGCGGTTCAACCCCGCTTGCGCGGGGAACTCGCACGCCGATTCCGAGGGCCTCAATTTCCGTTCGGTTCAACCCCGCTTGCGCGGGGAACTCCGCTGTAACTGAGACTGATAGGCCATTAGGTCCGGTTCAACCCCGCTTGCGCGGGGAACTCGCGACTACCGCCTCGAGCCCATTTTTCATAAAACGGTTCAACCCCGCTTGCGCGGGGAACTCTGTTTTATTACTCTGACCTATGACAATGAACATCGGTTCAACCCCGCTTGCGCGGGGAACTCGGTTGCTCTGAGGAGATGTGGAATCCGTTGAACGGTTCAACCCCGCTTGCGCGGGGAACTCCAGAAATCAAAACCTTTTTCATATCAATAATCCGGTTCAACCCCGCTTGCGCGGGGAACTCTCCCATCCCTCGTTATTACGATAAGCTGCTATCGGTTCAACCCCGCTTGCGCGGGGAACTCCTATTGCTACTAATCTGCGTGGTTTTGTTGGTCGGTTCAACCCCGCTTGCGCGGGGAACTCACTTAAGTATGGTATCAGATTTTAAGACTAATTTTTAAAGAACTTTTTTAAATTTTGGGTTTAAAACTTACTAGCCGAATCCCATCCATCTCTATGGGCTGCCTGGAATTCTCTCCAAAAGTCTTAAACTCAAAGCCAGATTCATGATTTGTTTGCCATGCCATTACAACATTTCCATCACCGCACAACTGCTGCGACTGCTTCCAAATCATATCTCTAACTTTCTGAGATACACTGCCTACATACACGCCGGCTCTTACTTCCAACAACCAAATTGCTAATCTCCCCCTTAATCTTGGGGGTACATTTTCTGTAACCACGACAACCATCGTCATTAAAGTTTTCCCCTGTGACCGGGATCACCTAATGATTTAGGAAGTGCAATCGCGGGCTGCCGCATATTGTCGTCTGCAACAGGAAGTGGAACACCGCCCGCTGATAATACCTCCTCAATCAATGGAATTAATCTTTCTGTTAATTTTCTTTGTCTAAATATGTCCCGACACGCTAAGCGGACTACCCTATCCGGTTCAGAGGGATTTTGAGACGCTATCTCAAATGCTTTAGGTACAATCTCATTAAACTTAACAATATCGGCTATATCGTAGACAAAGGAAAGAGGCTTCCCGGTGTGGATAAAACCGATGGCGGGCGCATATCCCGCTGCAAGAACAGCCGCTTCTGTTACTCCATAAAGACATGAAGTGGCCGCACTTAAACATCGGTTTACTAAATCTCCTTTATTCCAATCCTTGGGGTCATAACGTCTGCCATGCCACGCTATATTATATTTTCTAGCAAGACTTCGGTAAATTTCTTTAACCCGAAAACCTTCTATTCCCATTAACTGCGTTATTGATAATTTGTTATCCAATGGTTCCTGAAAACGCATTTCATACATCTTTCTAGCAACCTTCAATCGCAGATCACTATCCAGAGCTAACTTCGCTTGATATAAGAGCTTATCAGCTCGCGCTCCGCCTGGTTGACCGGAAGAATAAAGTCGAACTCCTGCCTCGCCTACCCAAATCAGCAATGTACCCACTAAAGCAGCCAACTTAATCGCTGCGTGAGAAACCCTCGTACCGGGTTCCAGCATAATGCAGGCAACCGAACCCACAGGTATATGGGTTCGTACGCCGTTTTGATCAACCAATACAAATGCTCCGTCAATTACATCTAATTGTCCGTATCTCAAAAAGATCATAGAAACACGGTCCTTCAACATAATTGGAGAAAGAGGAGGGACTTCCATATCAGCTCCGTCTGACCAGCATTAAACCACATCCAAATGCTTTTTCTCTTCCAAAACCTTTTCTGAGTTTTGCAAGAAAGAGGCCCGGATCCGTCACAATCAAACTACCGCTATAGTCTATTGTTGAGAACTGGATTAGCTGCTGCTTTCCTACCACCCTTTTTTGACAATATCGATCAACACTGACTGTGAACAACTTAAAACCAGAATTTTGTGCCTGCCTTTTAAGCCAGCCTTTAGCAGCCTCTTCACAATCGGTACGATAATTTGACATGCCTTCTAGCCTCATTCTGTGTTTAGCATCCATGAAAACATCGCACCGTTTACCCTGACGGGAAACCGTTGGATTTGCCCTAAGTGAAAAAGACAGTTTTGTACCAGCCTTCATGTTCAGCAAAAATTCCTTTGTCTGAACAGTGAAAACATTTGATCCTTTTGGATATGCCTCGGAAAGAACATACAGACAAATCTGCCCGTTGCGATCTTCTCTGCGATACAAAAAAGATCTAACGGGAGCATCTTGGAAGACGTCCCATAACGCCTGGTGAAAAAAATAATCTCCTCTTTCAACCAGATTCGTAATGATATTTGAATCGGCATCCCGAAGATCTAATGTCATTTTAGAGAAATACATTACATTTTCTCCTCAGGAAAAACTTCTCCGCAATTGATACTCCGCTCCCTGAAAAGCCATTGTTTTCTGCTCACAGGTACATCTCGTCTTTTCATAACCCTTTTTGGAGTCAGCCCTTCCACTTCCCCCTCCCAATAACCGATTCTCTGAAGCGCAGGAATGCGCAGACCTAATTTTTCAAAGTCCTTACGGCACCCATTTACATACAAACTGAACTGCGACTTAATATCGCCCTCAGCTATAGTCGGATTGAGATAAAGTCCTGTTGGATTTGCTTTTCGTCCAAGATATGGGATAAATCTCGGACACTCCATGGCTAGTTTCAAATCCTCCAGTTTATACGGCGCTTCGGAATGTGCATGCACGGCCACTACATACCATACATCACTATAAAAATCCCTTTGTGACAAAATTGTCTCCAACTGATCATTTTCGAGTTCAGCTTTTCGAGTTGGATATTGCTTTTTCTTATCAAACCTAGGAACCTGAATAGTGTGGTAATCAGATGACCATACAGGGTTTTCACTCCCGCAGACGATAAAGTTATAACTGCTCCAAAATTTTTCGACGTTGTCTGTTTGCTCACGGGGGATTCCTAAACACGACTGCATAAATCCCAAAAGTGCGGATTTTGTCGGCGTGTTTAGCGAATGCCGATCTCCTCCCGGAGCTGCTTCTCCCCATGAGACCATCGGTCCAATCAACTGAAAAAACAAATATTTTTTCATAGACATCACTCAGTAATGAAGTTAAGAACAGACTCCATACTTCCTGAATTCGTGAGAACATTGAAACTCTTCGATGGGATCGTTTGGCCATAAACGGAATTCATATTGTCGCGGAAAGTTTCAACCCTCTCGATTGCGTCCGACAGCATGTTTTCGCCATAAATGGGGCGGCAAAATGCGGCGGCCAGAGATCGCGGCTGAGCTTCTCCCTTTTCTGCCAGAACCCATGAAGCGTATGCTCGAGTAGCAAAACTATTCTGTTTTCCTGTCGGAGGAACTTCCATCGCCGCTTGAGCAAATGCTCGAACCGCCTTTCTGGCCAGTTCTTCGTCTCCGTTCAGATTTTTTAATAACAACTCATAATCAATGCATATATAAGAATAGAAAATTGCTGAGCCGAAAGCTGTTTCGCCCAGATGTCCCGCACCTGCATCTTCATTCGATAATTGCTTGAGATCGTCTACAGCTGTGAAAAAATCATCTTCAACAACACTGGCAGAAACGCCAATAGCATGAGCAACCTGACACGCTGCCTCGACATTTTCCTTCGGGCTGCTTGCTAACATTCGACCAAACATTGCAATATCTACAGCCATATTCTCCGAGGTCAATATGGCGGCCAAGTCTTTATCTGTTACTTCATGCCCTGAAGCTTTGCGCTTGGCAAGTTCTGCAATATTATCCAACTCCCTAGGGCTAAGATGAACAAGTTGCTCAGTCTCTGTCCTAATGAAGGGAGATTCCTTCTCTTTTGTTTTATTTTCTTTTTTAGCCTTTCCTAATTGATTGGCCACCTGTTCGCCAAATTTTATTGCCGAATCTTGGTCTGCACCGTTTTTAATCATAACGTTGGCAGCTTCTGTACCGGCTCGCACAGTTCTGGTTCCAAGAAAATCACCAACTTCTTTCTCGACAATATCCGACGTTCTCCAAGCACGCTTCAAACTCTGAGAAGAGATGCGAAGCCGTGTTGCACCGCCAAACACAACTGTTTTAGGCGCTCCAACGTCGTCGCGATTTAAATTTCCAGCAGGAAAAGCTGTTAATAAGTGCAGTTGAATAAATTTTGTCATTTCATTTCTCCTCTGATGCATTTGTTTCATTCGGCGCAATAGCGTCATAATATTCGATGCTCCATCGAACAGGTAAAGTCGATTTCACTCCGGTAGCTGGAACCCGTCCTAATCGTTTGAAATTCTGTTCCTTAAACCACTGCAGGACGTCATTCGCCAAAGAATTAAGATTAATCGATCCATCTGCAAGCTTGATTGCCCGCCTAAGCTCTCTGTACAGAGCTTCCGGTGTTTCTATCGACATCAAACGGCGAAAACGTAATTCACTCATTATCGGGCGCTGACCTTGTTTTGCCCTTCCCATCTGCGAGGCAAAAGACTGGCTTTCATCGTTATTCTTTACATATGAAGCAAGCCCCGCTATCACGGCCAAAGACTGAAACACCGACTCGGAATTCCTCGCATCCATGTATTTAACAGTTTTCAGTAAATCTCTAAATCCTACCGACATATACACATCGACAAGAGAAGAGCTTCGTCTCAGACTAGCCCTAAGATCTCTCTGATCTTCCAATTTTTTATGCCAACGTCGCAAATCGTCATAAAACCGGCTGCCTTCCTTATATTCCTTCATTTATTTTCCCTTCTTTTTCGAATTTGCTTTTTTATAAAGCAAAGACACTAAAAATTTACGACCATCCATCGAACTCTTATATTCCGCAGGGTTCATTTGCAGAGTAAAAGTCTTCTGATCGAAATAATTTAAAGTAAATTGCTTAATTGATGCATTGAATCTATCGATCGCTTGCTTTTGTTCCGAACTATTCTCAAGCTCTTTGACCAAAGAAACAAATTGATTTTCCGTACCGCTCCAAAATTCTGAATCCAAGTAATTACACTGGCGATTAATCATTGAAAGAGATTTCTTCAGCGCTGAAAGGGCCAGCATCGCTTGCTCAATAACCAAACGAATTGGAACAACCAATTCTTGCTTCAATAGCATAGGCAAGCGATGTTCATACCAGCCTCGGACCTTCATGTTATCGAAGTCATAGCCAAATGCCCAAACTCCAACATGATTAACAACTGAACTTACTACCGATATGCGAATTACTGCAGCGGGTATTTCTGTTCGATCTTTTTCAGAATTTGTTACGCTAAGTCCCAGCCAATCCTTCCATACCAAACCACCGCGCTGCGGCTTGACTGAGTTGCTGACATCTTGAGTTTTAGTGTTGCGTCTATACGGCGTTAAGGGATGTATCCAACCGACATAGTTAGTCCCATAGTTTTGGACAATCATTTGATTGAGAAGCTCTGAGCTATCTTGTCCGCAAATATCGCAGCAGCCGCTCTCACAATGATTAAAATCAACTTTAATACGACGAGGCATACCCCAATAACTTTGAAGAGGATGACATTGCTCTGGAGTCGTCTCGGCTGATACAGATTTACTTATTCTAGTTTTCGCTAACCAGGGGAAAACTTTTTCGTCAAACTCCTCCGGAATTGAAAGACCTGATGAATCCTGAGGTATGACATTTGCCCATAACTTACGCCAAAGCGGAATTCTTGAACTCCCATTAACTTCATGAAGTTCCATCAAAGTCGTCAACGGTCCTCCTCCACGCAGCCCCGTTCTATGTCCCTGACCACCGGAAGGCGCATTCAGTTGCAGAGAAAAAAGCGAAAGCGCCGCACAATGAGGGCAAAAGTTTTTATAACTTCCGTCCTTAATAAAAAAATCTTTATTAAGCTTTACCGTGTTCTCCCTAGGAGTTTCCGGTAAAAGGGACGCAAGAGGTAGAATATTTCCTTCCAAATCATCAAAATCCTGCATAAAGGAAGGCGACTGTTCTCTAAAAATAAAATAAGGAGAAACTTTCTCAAATTCTTGAAGCTGGGTTTCGGTTATGCCTTCATCCCACACATCCAGCCATTCATCAGCGTCTTCCGGTGCAATGGTGCTCTGCATCAATCCTATTAAAAACTGCCAAGCTGCACCCTGCAAATCGGCTCGAGTACAGTCGATATTCTCGATTCGTTCGTCGCACAGTTCCAACGGGGAAATCTTTCCCCTGCTGCCATCCACATACACTACCGGCAGCCATTTATCTGTAATCAATGAAAATCCGATCACTGCAATCTCCTCGCTATTTGTTACTCTTCCCGATTAACCCTTCTTTAGGGCTGTAAAACACGCATGAATCACTAATGAGAAGAATTTGACTCGTCTGTTTTCTCTGTTTATATTTCTGACACCATTGCTCCAGCAATTCATCCGAAACAAAATCTTCATGATTGATATTGTTTTTAAGCCATCCTTCTCTGACTGTCAGCCGACTCGCCTCCCAATCCTGAGGGCTAACACCTCCAGCATAAGAAACAATTTCTCCGTCATCTATCCTGGCCAACCATAGATTTATAGATCTTTCCGAGTTGCGTGTGGAAACATGACCTGAAAAATAATTATCATCCGACGCAACTAAATCCGTTGGATCGTCCATTCCGACATTCTCTCCAGCTCTATAACCCGCTCCAAAACGAATTAAATTCTGAGCAGCAAATGCCCTATCCCCAAAATATTTGCCAAGCTCCTTTTCTTCAGATTCTCTAAGACCTTCCGGATATTGAACGTCACATCCATACACTGATTCAATTAATTCTCTCGCCTGTTCCGGAAGTTTGACTACGCTATTTTCTCTCAGAATTTTTTGTGACAGCCACAGCTTTCCATGATTAGGATAGACATATGACGCCCCCCTGAACGTAGAAGAGTACCAATCTTCACACGGATTTTCATTCCATCTCGGCGCGAATATATGCAGAATGGGAGAACTTCTTGTATCCGCTCCTGTTGATACGACTCTCCCTTCTCTATCTCTAATATGCCTATGGAGTCGACCTGAGCGCTGAATCAGTAAATCGATGGGAGCCAAGTCGGAAATCATTTCATCTGCATCAATATCCAATGACTGCTCAATGACCTGTGTCGAGATAATAATTTTTCCGCTCCTCTGTTCTGCACAACTCCTCTTCCCCAGTGACTCAAGGGCCTGGTTCTCTATCCGCTGACGATCAACGAAGGCAAAGCGACTATGAAACAGAAGAACGTCTTCGGCGTTGATTTCAGGATCGTGAATTAATTCTCGATACGCACTTAGAGCATCGTCAATAGTATTTCGTATCCATACAATACACTTTCCCGCCCGAACTGTTTCATGAATAAAACGAATACACTGAGACAACTCGTACAGCCAAGAAATTTCGAATCGTAGCGAACGCGCTGAAGCAATAGGAAGCGATTTTTCTGTATTCGAAGAAATGTATGTTAGCCAGGGATAGTGAGGAGTTAATTGGTTAGAGCCGTACTTCGTATCTTTTGGAAAAGCTGATTTAAATGCTTTTATATAGCCAGCCCTCTGCTGAATTGAAAGCGTGGCTGACAACAGAATAATGTGACTGCCAAGAAAAGCTAAAACCTTTATTAATTCCTCCAACACCTTTGCCATGTACGCGTCATACGCATGCAGCTCATCGACAATAACTACTTTATTTCTAAGTCCTAATAATCTGAGATTGTTATGCCTAAATTGCAAAACCGACATTAAAATCTGATCAACCGTTCCAACCCCTATATCCGCCAATAAACTCTTTTTTTTGCTGTCAGTAAACCACGCAGAACACCCTGCATGATTATCGATCTCTCCGTTGCACTCATCTGATTTAGCAAATTGATCTGTAAAAACTGAGGATGTAAACGTGTTCATAAGCTTATTTCGACTATGAGCCAAAATGAGACTCGGAACTTCACCCCTTTCATACAATTTAGGAACAACATCGATCAAACGAGAATACATAGCATTCGCTGTAGCCATAGTTGGCAATCCGTAAAAGATCCCCTGAGCCTCTCCTGCACTTATCAATCGATTTGCTAAGATAAGAGCTGCCTCTGTCTTTCCTGAGCCTGTCAAGTCTTCTAAAATAAATAGTTTTGGGCCTTCGACATCATTAATTTCAATTTTCTCTACAGCCTGCTGTAAAGGAGAAGGGCGACAAATAAACGGGAACAAGAAGTTAACACCTTGGTATTTTTCTGGCTGTGGAGCTGTTGGAATTTTCTGAACTGCTTGTTCCGCTTCCTGTAGAGCTATCTGCCAGTAGTCCTCAAGCGGCATCGGCTCACTACTCCAAGAAAAGTATCGACTATTTGACCCGATCCAATCGCAAAGTACAACCACCCCGGAAATGATCCAGGAAAAACGTTTAATTTTTTCTTTATTTTCTCTGCTGCCAAATGAAAGCGGTATGAGACAATGTGGAAAAATTTTCAAGCTTTGCTTCAGAAAATCAAGCGCTGCCTGTTTATTGTCCGAAGTAAAATTCGTTAAATAAGGATCAAAATTCGGAGGAACTCCGTGATGTCCTGTCGTTATGGCCATCCAAGGCTCAAGTACCCTTAAAGTCTTGCAAACATCCAAGTCCGAGGGAGGAAGAATTTGCTTTAGATCATCGGGTAGATTGACTAATTGTTTCCATAAACAAAATCCTAATGTGTCGTGCCGGTGAGACTGGAACACAATTTTCTCCCAGTCCTTAGGCTGATCCTCAAAATGAACCAACTGTTGAAAGGAAAATGCAAATTTTCCCAAATCATGACAACTCAAAAGCCAGCCAAAAAAATCTGCCGCGCCCTCCCCTTGAAGACCAAGCTCTCTCAAGTTATCTGCTATGTTGAAAAGATTTCGCTGAACGATCGTGTGACCTACCGCTGCGACATCTAGGGAGTGATAAGCCAATAAATGAACTGAACCGGAATGCCCTTCTTTCTTATATTTAGCCCAGTACTTCAATGCAATTTTCTCCAATATTTTTATAATAATTTTGCTGTGTTAGACCCATTTTGTGTCAAACGACAGGTTTAGTAACTCGTCACATACATGAACTAACCCCATAGACTGGGACTGCTAGCTCGTAACAGTAGTAAAACAAATAGGATTTAGATTTTAGCTTACATTCAACAAGGTCAACATCCTTATTCTCAAGTTCCTTAATAATGTGTAAATAAGTCTTCTGCGTCGTATTGATACTGGCGTGCCCAAGCCTTCTGGCAACACTCGCAATCGACACTCCGGCAAATAAAAGCAGTGAGGCATGTGTATGTCTCAAGCTGTGAATCGATATAACCGGAATACCGGAAACAACACAAAGCTTTTTAAGACGACCGTTTACAGTGGAGTTGAAAATGCGTTTATGAATAAAAATCGGCTTGTTCTCAGGCATATCCTTAACCATCGCCGCAAATTGGGTCGCTAACTGCCAGTCAATCTGAATTTTTCGGCTGAATGTCTTGTTTTTTGTGGGAACAAACCCTTTCCCGTGTTTGTAATCCCAGGTCTTCCCTACTGATACCGTTTGTCTGGAAAAGTCAAAATCAGAGGGCGTCAGCGCCAAAGCTTCTGAAAAACGCATTCCGGTTTTTGCGACTAGGAGGATAAACCAGTCCCAATTAAGAGACCCGGATAAATCAAGTGCGGAAAGAAGCTTATGCAGCTCAAACTGATTTAAAAATTTCGCCTTTTTTGAACGAGGCGCACGACCCTTGATAATGGCTTTACGCGTAGGATCACGGTCAATTAATCCATCGTCGACCGCATCCAAAATAGCGCCTTTAAGCTGATGATGAAAATCAATGGTCGTCTGTTTTTCATGACATTCCGCATACCGATTCAGGAGATCCTGATAGTTAAGTCGGGTCAAATCCCTAAGAACGAGATTCGGGATCAATCGCTTAACCCACAAAAGCGTCATTTGATACCTATTAAATGTAACTTCCCTGACGGCACCTTTTTTGTAGATACGTAACCACGATTCGTAGTACTCAGCAAAGGTTTGGGATTCTGTCGGAGGCTTTTTAATTTCATTTTTCATGATAAATCACTCAAAAGTGACACGCTGATGAAGTGAGCCGGTTAAAAACCTGGCGACTTCATTAGACACGAAATTAAGTGCGGCTCCAGTCCGAAGAAATAGCGGACTCAAATTCGGATATGGTTTCCACTCCTATCCTAGCCTCTTGGCTTCTGTCGATTGAAAATCGATACTGCTGATCAATTAAACTTATGACCGACCTCTTCCTTAATTGAGTTTCCCTACTGCAAAAGGTTGTCCATATGCACAATAAACAGGTCAGCATTTCCCGAATGAATCTTGAACACCTCAAGACGTTTCATGTGGTCGCAAGTTTAGGCAGTTTCACTGAGGCCGCCAAAGCCCTTTACATGACTCAGCCCGCGGTTTCTCAGCAGATTCAGGGCATTGAACACGCACTGCGCAACCCGCTTTTTGATCGAAGCAAACGCCAGATCAGACTGACGGCTAAAGGAAAAATCCTTTTTAGCTATACGCAGAAACTCTTCGGCATCTTCCGAGAAATCGAAAACGTTTTTAATGACCTGAACCACCTTCTTACCGGTGAACTGACAATCGCTGCAAGCGCAGTCATGGGCAACTATTTCCTCTCTTCGGTCATTAACGAGTTCTACAAAAAATACCCGCTGATTTCCATTCGCTTGGAAATGGGAGACTCCGCCTATGTCACGCACCTTGTCGAAGAAGGTGTCGCTGACGTTGCTTTAAGCCGTCATGTCAGCGGCCTTAAACACTGTCGGCAGAAGCTGCTTATGAAGGAGCCTTATGTCTGCGTCTGCAGCCCCTCGTCGCCGCTCGCAGCCCTGAAAAGACCGCTGTCCCCAAAAGAATTCGCAGAAAACTATCTCGTTATGCGGCAAAGAGGAAGCCGTATGCGCTCCAAACTTGAAGAGTGGTTTAAGAGCGTCGGCGTCTATGAGTTTCTCACGGCGCCTGCCATTGAAGTCAACAGTCTTGAAAGTTCAAAACGCCTGATTGCGTGCGGCTTCGGCGCCGCAGCCTTCCCGCTCGTTGCCGTCAGTCACGAACTCAAACGAGAGGCTTTGAGCCTTCTCAGCGTTGAAAACTTTTCCGTCACCGCCGATTATTTCCTCGGCTACAACGATAAACGTGAACTCTCGCCCGCCGCGTTTGAATTCATTTCTCTTCTCTCGGACCATATGAAGCCGAAAGAACAAAGTGAATCGATTCACTCATAAGAATTGCTTATAAGACGTATATGATTTGATAATTTTTTATTTTTCTGCCGCAAGCTCAGAATGTACTCATCGTTATTAACCAATGACTTATTCATTTAGCAAGGAGCATAAAGTGGCAAAAGAAATTGAGAGAAAATTCCTCGTCGTCGGCGACGAATGGCGTAAGGGCGCTGTCGGTACACATTATCGTCAGGGCTATCTGAACAGCGTTAAGGAACGCACTGTCCGCATCCGCACCATCAATGACAAAGCATTCCTCACAGTCAAAGGACTGACGGTCGGCTGCACTCGTCTCGAGTTCGAATATGCGATCCCGTATGACGACTGCGTCAAGATGCTCGACGAACTTGCTGAAAAACCCATCATTGAAAAGACCCGCTACAAGATTCCCGCCGGAAACGGTCTGACTTGGGAAATCGATGAATTCCACGGCGTTAACGAAGGTTTGGTTGTTGCTGAAATTGAAATCCCTTCAGAAGACACTGCGTTTGTCAAACCAGAATGGATCGGTGAAGAAGTTTCTTCTGATCCCCGTTATTTCAATTCCAACCTCGTTGCTCATCCTTTCACCACCTGGAACAAGTAGGCCTCAAAATGACAAATCCTTACGACAAAAACAAAGCCATCAGCGCTGACGAAGCCGCCAAAATCATCCCCCGCGCTGAATTCCGTGTCTTTGGTAAAGACATCATCTCCGGCGTTCAGGAACACATGTGGAAATGCAAAGCCACACTTTACGCTGCCCGCATAATGCCGACCGAAGTCTATTTCCTCTCCCGCCGCACCAACGAAGCCAACGTCAAAGTTCGTGACGAACTGCTCGACATCAAGACCAAAGTCGGTGAAACACCCGAAGGCTACGAAATCTTCCAGCCGAGAGGAAAGTTCCAGTTCCCGGTCAAGCAGGCAGAACTTGCGGAAATTCTCAAGCATCTGCAGGTACCGCTTGAACTGACCAAGGACGTTTACACGCTTGAAGAGTTCATCGCTATGGCTAAAGACAACCCCGAACTTGCGGTTGTGCGCGTAGAAAAGAAACGCTACGGATTCTCCGTTGAAGGCATCATCTGCGAATACGCCCAGGTTTGGTTCAACGGCGCTATGGTTGAAACTGCCTGCTGCGAAAGCGAAAACTATGAAGGCATGAAGAAAGCCACCGAAGCACTTGGCATCGCCGACCTGCCCAACACAAATTACTTAAAGGCGGCCAAACAAGTTCTCGGCATGAACTAAAGATTTACCAGATTTAACCGGAACGGCGGTCTTGAACGACCGCCGCAAAAACTATGACAACGAACACCGTCCAGACCAAATTCGATCCGTTGGATCTGAACAGTTATTCGCTAAACCGACTCCCCAAGAAAAAGCTCACAAAGACCGGAGCTTTCTTCAGAACATGGGGACTGCCGATCGCCGCGATTCTGTTCGTCCTTCTCGCGTACGTCTTCCAAATTCCTATCCTGAACGCGAAACAGCAGGTGATGTTCGCGCTTTTTGCGACTGCGCTTTTCCTCTGGATCAGCGAAGCGCTTCCGAACTACGTGACCTCAATGCTTTTAATCTGCGGACTCGTGCTGACCGGGATTTTAAAAGCAAAGCCGGCCATGGCCACTCTAGGCGATCCGGTCATTTGGCTGAACGTTTCCGCGTTCGTGCTTGCGAGCGCTCTGGTTAAGACGCAGCTCGTGAAACGCGTCGCGCTTTGGCTGATTCTGAGATTCGGCCGAAACGCCTCGGCAATCTTTTTGACATTCCTCGGCATTAACGTCCTGCTGGCGGCCTTTGTAAACGCGACAGCCGCAAAAGCCGCACTCATGATGCCTCTCTTTATGGTGATCTCTGCGGTTTACGGAGCGTCCGGCACCGATTCCACCAACAATTTCTCCCGTAATCTGGTGCTCTATAACCTCGTCATGATCAATGCGAGCTGCAACGCGTTTATGACCGGATCCGGCGCCAACCTTCTTGCAATCGCGCTGCTCGCGGGCGCAGGCTGCACCATTTATTACTTTGACTGGCTGATGGCCGGTCTGCCGCTTGTCATCGGATTCGGCATCATCGGCTACGCGCTTGGCGTGCGCTTCATCTTCCCGGTCTCAAAGGAAGACTCGCAGCCCAAACTTCAGGGCGGCATGGAGTCGCTCCAAAAAGCCTACGATGAGCTCGGTCCCTTCAAAGCCAATGAACTTAAAGCCATCGCGATCTTCGGACTGGTGCTCCTCGTTTGGGCAACCGATAAGATCCACGGCATCAATGCAACGGTTGTTGCCATGACCGGCGCCGTCATCATGCTCGCGCCGCAGTTTAAGCTGCTGAACTGGAACGACGTGGATATTCCGTGGCACCTGATGATCTTCTCGGCGGGCGCCTATGCGCTGGGTGCAGGTCTGACCGCGACCAAACTGATGGACACGCTCACCAAGGCGATGATGGACGGACTCGGTTTGGCTTCAATGAGCTACTTCAGCCTGTATGCGCTCCTGACCGGCATCTTTATCGCGAGTCATTTCATCTTCCAAAGCAAGAACATGAGAACCATTATTTTCATGCCGATCGTCATCGGTATTGCTCAGGAATTAAAGATCGACATCCTTTCGCTCGCAATCCCGGTCGCGCTCTGCATCAACGTCTGCTGGAGTCTTCCGTTTAACGCAAAGCCTAACGCGATGCTTTACGGCACCAACAAATACACGATGGGAGAATCCTTCTATTACGGCTTCGTAATGTCGATTCTCTACTGGCTGGGCCTATTGCTCGCAGGAGCTACCTACTTCAAATGGCTCGGCATCACGCCCGGATTCTTCTAACGAGGTAATCCCCGATCGCGCCGCAAAGCCGAAGAAAGCTTTGCGGCGCTTTTCTTCTCCTTCAGTCAACTCGCCAAGGAGCACGCCATGCTGACAGACGCGATCAAACTGCACGGCAGAAAACAAATCGAAATCAAACAAAAAATCCGTATCGCCGCTCAATCCAAGAAGCTCAAATACCGAGTCGACAATTTCTTTATCTTTCCGGGTGCGCTTCAGATCACAGAAAACAATTTCAAAAAGGAAGAATTCAAGCGCAATCTGAAGTGCTACCTGAGCCTCTCTGAAACCAGTCCCAGCTTGGAGACGCTCTTTGACGAACTTTCCGAACCGCTGCAGTCCTGCTCCGACATCAATCAGCTCAGCACCGCTTATAAAAGGTTCGGTCTGAGATTTAAATCCGCTCTGCAGGAAAGATGCCGGGCTTTAATGGGAACCTCGGAACCGACAGCTGACGAAGTTGATGACTTTCTGCGCACTGTCGGGCAGCTCCTTGAAGAATTTCGTAAAGTTAAATCCTCTCAGACGCATGACAAGGATGTAGGGCATCTGCTTGACTGCCTTGACGAATTTCTCACGGTGGAAACCGCTTTCTGCCTCAGAGATCTGAGCGCTGTCTTCGTCGGAGAAAACCGAACAAAGATACTCTCTCACTGGCGAGACATCGAAGACTATCGTCAAATGCATTTCCCTTATGAAATTCCTGAAGGAGAAAGCAAAGAATCCGCATTTCTTCTGCGCTGGTCTCATCTGAAGAAATTTGTGCACAGCTGTCTTTATCTTGACATCCGATATAAGGCAGGAGCGCCCCTGCTGACTCATTCCATCTACGGATCAGCGGCCGCTCTCTCCATGCTGTTTGCGACGATCGTCGCCTTCTTCTACCAGGATCTCTACGGCTCGCTGAGCCGCAACCTATTCTTTGCGCTTGTAATCGCCTACATCTTTAAAGATCGCTTCAAAGAAATTTTTAGAGACTGGCTCTCAAACGTTATTTTTAGAAGATGGATACCGGACAGACGGCTTTTTATTTTCATGAATAATCAGCGCGTCGGTTCGGCCAAAGAAAATTTCGGCTTTGTGCGTTCAGAGGAGCTGCCATTGCGCGCTGAGGATTTAATCCGAGACGCTTCACGCAGGTTTGAACTTTCTGCTTTCCGGCCTGACTCCGTATTTCGTTACAGTCGTGAAGTTTCATTGTCGGTCAGCGAACTGCCTCAGCAAACGTGCCTCATTGACATTGTCCGCTTCAATATCTCCGAATTCCTCCATAACCTCGGCGCCAAATCCGAAGAACTTCCGTTTTTCAGCGAAGACGGCAAGAGCCCGAAAGGCGAAAAGCTCTACAACATTTATCTCCTGCGCATATTCAGCTGTGCAGGCAGGATGGACTCCGAAGTGATCAGAATTACTGTAAACGCTAAATCCGTACGTCGAATCAGCATTGTTAAAGCTTATGAGGTTGGAAATTCCGTCATAGAAAACCGCGGCAAATTTATCTATACCTAACGCTATAACCGAGACTTACTTCTTTATCGACTTAAAGCTCACAGGATGTTTAGGGAACCTCAAAAGCTCAGGCATGCCCGGAACTTTTTCGATATCTGCTCCTCAAACCAACCTGCTCTATTACGAGAAGTTTTTTGTCGAAAAAATCCGGAGCCTCGTCACGGAAAATTGGACTATAAGAAAATCGAACAGGACACAATCCCTTAAAAATTAATCCCCCTGAAAACAAAAAGCTGAACAAAAATTGTTCGTATTTGCGGTATCACTAATTTGCGATTGCTACAATTAGTGGTTAATCCTGATACTTATCCTTTTTAATAGTCAATGAATTGGTTCGCTTCTGCTGTCGCGTCTATTAATGACGTTCTTTGGTCTTATGTTCTGATCATCATGCTGATTGGCATCGGACTTTGGTTTACTTTTACCTCGCGTTTTGTCCAAATCACTAATATTCGGGAGATGTTCCGCTGCGTGCTCGAAGGATCCAGAACGCCTCCGCCCAACGGACATATTTCTCCTTTCCAGGCTTTCTGCATTTCTACAGCGTCCCGAGTCGGTGTCGGCAATATTGCCGGTATCGCGATTGCCGTTGTCACGGGTGGTCCCGGCGCTATTTTCTGGATGTGGGTTATCGCGACAATCGGTGCGGCAAGCGGCTTTATCGAATCTACCCTTGCGCAGATCTATAAAATTCGCAAACCGGGCGGAGGCTTTCTCGGAGGCCCCGCTTATTACATCAAGAACGCGCTGGGTTCCCCTTTCTTCGCGGGTGTATTTGCGGTCCTGATTTCCGTCACATATGGTCTGATCTTTAACTCTGTGCAGGCTAACACAATGTCGCTTTCAATTGCGACAACTTTCCAGATTGACCCGCTCTACACCGGCATCGGCGTTGCCATTCTGACTTCACTTGTAATTTTCGGAGGCATGACACGCATCGCGAAGGTCGCAAGCTACATTGTGCCTTTTATGGCGGGGGCTTATCTTCTGCTCGCGCTTGTGATTACCTTAATGAACATCACGGAAGTACCTCGCGTGCTTCTCATGATTGTCACCAAAGCCTTCAATTTTGAGTCAGTGACCGGCGCCGCAATCGGTACTGCCATGATGACCGGCATTAAACGCGGTCTCTTCTCCAACGAAGCCGGTATGGGTGCTGTTCCGAATGCCGCTGCTGCTGCGGACGCGACTCACCCGGTCAAACAGGGTCTCATTCAGTCCATGGGCGTTTACTTCGACACCCTATTCGTCTGCACCGCTTCTGCGATGCTGGTTCTGCTCTCGCCGGAATGGGAAAGCGCAAAAATTACCGGTATTGAATTGGTTCAGAAATCCGTTGCCGGTCAGCTCGGCACCTGGACAAATTTCTTCATGACAATTGTCGTTCTTTTCTTTGCCTTCAGCTCCATTATCGGCAATTATTTCTACGGCGAAATGAATATGCCCTTTATCTCTAAGAGCAAAGCAGCGCTTCCGATCTTCAGAGCCTGCGTCGTAGTCATGGTATTTGTCGGCTCCATCGCATCCCTTTCCATTGTTTGGGATTTGGCCGACCTCTTCATGGCGCTTATGGCAATTGTCAACTTAATCGCGATTGTTCTCCTCGGGAAGTATGCAATTGCAGCGCTCAGAGATTACAACGCGCAGAAAGCCAATGGCATCACGGATCCGGAATTTGACCCTGCTGTTCTTTCGAACACAAAAGGCGTCAGCTGCTGGCCGAGAAAAAAGTAAGCAAACGGACCTTCAATGAAAAATTAAACTCATAAATTTGGAGAGAGCAAACAGGTATTGTGAACGATGCGACTGACACGCCTTAATCCGGTTCGATCTGTAGGCGTGTCCGCATATACAGCTTGTTAGCCATACCCCGGAGCTTTTTATTATTGAGCTGCCTCCTAATGCGGAGGATTATCCGAATCTCTAAAATGCGATAGAAACGCTAGAAATGGGAGCACGCTCCCATGAAACCTCGCACGTGAGTGCGAGGTAGTTCATGGAAAGCGAAAAAGGTCTGGAAGAATTATCCGAGGTTGATGCCCGATCCGTCGCAAGAGGCAGAGCGGAAGAAAGACTTGAAATCGTAACTAAACTGATTCGGCTTGGCCAAATGTCCCTAGAAAGGATCTCTGAAGTCAGCGGGCTACCTATCGAAGAACTTCTGAAAATCAAAGAGACCGAGTAGAGTCATTCCTAACAGCAATGTTCGCGACCCTTCTGAAAAACCGTTAACAAACGTGCTCAAGGCGCCGTAAACAGACCAGCCCAACTAACAGACGATACTCGCATTATCTTTGTCAACGGCCGGTTCCGAGGAGATGATCCGATCGGAAGATTAATGAATGATTTTTTCAGTAAGGGAGCTGACGAGATGAAAAACGAAGTTTTAGGTGAACGCCTGCGCCTCTTTAAGGATAGAGATAGTCTAGATGAATTATCCGAAGTTGACGCCCGCTCTGTCGCAAGAGGCAGAGCTATAGGAATAGAAGAAGGCAGAAGAGAAGTGAGATTGTCTTGTGCCAAAAAACTCATTGCTGCAAACCTTCTACCTTTGGAAACAATCTCAAAGGTCTGCTGTCTCTCTTTAGAAGAGTTAGAAAAGATTAAGAGCAACATCACCAATCTTACCTAATCCGCTTCTTTTGGAAGAGAGGCAAGTGTCTGACTAAAGTTTCTCCGGTCAAACTCTTGTTTCTTTGCGCCGCTCTCAACTACAACAAACTTCGTTGATACATCCTGCAGCCATACCGGCACGGGCAACTCAAAAATACAAAAAATATTCTCTTCTAACGCCTCTGATTCAGAAGGTATTCAGCCGAGAATCAATCTACAAAATCCCTTGGCCCTCTCCTCCTTTGCACTGACCTTCAACGGAGGCCTGTGTTATTACCTGAAGCCCTTATCTATATTTTGCGGAGAGGTTCCTTCAGCGCTTTGGGCATGAAGGAACCCCGGCTTACTTGGCATCTTTTGACTCGAAACAAACCAAACGGTTCCTTTCACAACCTCCTCTGAGGCAGAGATTGAATGTGATCACCGGCCTTTTGCCAAATAGCCTGAAGCTGATTCACCGAGCGAATCATCCTATTCTTCCGCATTGACCGCGCTGAGCAAGAACTTGATCCATCAGCACCAGTGCAAAAAGTGCTTCAATAATCGGAGCAGCACGAATACCGACACACGGATCATGACGTCCTTTTGTCGACACGCGCACGTTCTCTCCGTCGACGGTCATCGAATCAAGTTCCGTACGAACCGACGGAGTCGGCTTAATTGCGATTCTCGCGGTTATCGGCTGACCGTTTGAAATTCCGCCGAGAATGCCGCCAGCGTGGTTGGAACCAAAATCATTCTCCCAGCGGGTATTCATTTGATCCGCGTTTTCCGTGCCTCTGGCTCCGATCACGTCAAAACCGTCTCCGATGGATACTCCCTTGACCGCGTTCAGTCCCATAAAGGCGTACGCCAGACAGGCGTCCAGCCTGCGATAGATCGGATCACCAAGACCCGCGGGAGCACCAAGCGCTTCAGCGTAAACCTCACTGCCCGCTGAATCGCCTGACTTCCTTAAAGCGTCCATAAAAGCTTCAAGCTCAGGAACCTTCTGCGGATCCGCGGTAAAAAAGGGATTTTCGTCAACCGCCGACCAATCTTTAATAGCAAGCGGTATTCCTCCTAAATTAGTCAGGCACGCCCGAATTTGAATACCTAAGTTCTTTTCCAGCCACTTGCGGGCGACAGCGCCGGCGGCAACGGTCGGCGCAGTCAGTCTTGCCGAACTTCTTCCGCCGCCCCTCGGATCGCGGATGCCGAACTTACGGTAATACGTATAGTCGGCATGCGCCGGTCTGAACACATTCTCAATCGCAGAATAATCCTTGCTGCGCTGATCTTCATTGCGGATCAAAAGCGCGATCGGCGTCCCTGTTGTAACGCCTTTGTAGAGACCCGAGAGAATTTCCACCGTGTCGCTCTCTTTTCTCTGCGTCACGTGCCGCGATTGTCCGGGGCGTCTTCGATCCAGCTGCTTCTGAATATCCTCCGCGCTGAGTTCCATTCCCGGAGGACACCCGTCAATGACGCACCCGATCGCCGGTCCGTGCGACTCGCCGAAATTGGTGACGGCAAAGTATTCTCCAATGCGTGATCCTGCCATTTAACTTCCTTTCCTTATTTGAGCCCCTAGAGGCGGACGCTGTAAGAAATTGTATCTTAATCGACTAAAATCTCTGCCATATTCTATGAGAGAAGAAAAATGGTTTCCTTAGATGTCAATATTCGTTTCGCGCATTGTCATTTCCTGAAATCGGTTGACTACTTGATGTTGTTAAACCTAGTTAAAGTTTACTGTTTAAAGAGTAATCCCTGAAATTAGTTTACCTCTTGTTGATCTTATTCCTGCTTTCGGTTGCCAGGAG